>JACCDN010028159.1_pt1 | contig 34484 bp, 33 predicted proteins | sample 7441691 | NCBI WGS metagenome assembly JACCDN01 (sample SAMN15323439, study PRJNA562643) | freshwater metagenome | isolation source: river surface water | place: USA:Blue River Watershed | collected 2017-08-16
CAATATCATGGCTCAGTTTTCATAACTAAAGCATAAATAAAAAGCCACCTACAAATACATGTAAATGGCTTTTTATTTAATTGTGTGGGCCCACCAGGGCATGATCCTGGGACCCCCTGATTATGAGGGTTTCTGGTGGTATTCTATACCTTTTCTTTTATTGATAATCAATAGGATACAAGAATGAAATAGATTTATATTTCTCCTGTTTAACCTCTTTTAACCTGTTTTTAGTGAAAACTTGGCCGGGAACCTGGCCGGGACTTTTTTATTTAAAACGATTTTTTAAAATAGTCAAAAGACTTTTTGCATAAGGGTCATATTGATAATAATCTTCCTCAATATATTGTTCACCTCTCTTTATAAATACAGTTTTATATGGCATGATGTTACCCTGTCTTGTAACAGGATTAAATGTTCCATTATTACCACCCCAACTTGCATCAATATATCCAATGTCTTTAATTCCATCTTTATTGAAATCATAATAGAGAAGTCTTCCTTTGTTCCCGTCATACTGCTTTGTATTGTAATTAAACTTTATAGAAGTAGTATCTAAAGAATATGACCCATTGTTGTTTTTGTATTTATAAATATTCCAATAAGAAAATATATTATTACTGCCACCACCATTTTGTGCTATAATATCTCCATTTGCTTCATCCTGTGTATAATCATGAACCTGTATATTTTTCCCATAAGTTGGAAGATTTAACACATCTGAATTAGAAAATGAGCCAGTTCCTTTATTAATTATAACCCTTTGGTTAATATTACTATTCTCGACAACACACAGTAATAAATCTAATTTATTGTCTTTATTTAAGTCTTTTAATACAATATCAAAAACTCCATTCGAGCATGATGAACATACGGTACCATTATTTACAACATTAGGGAAGTTGGTTAAATCAGAAGCTAAAATTGTATAATTATCATTCCTAAAAAATGGATATGTAGATTTCCCCCAATATATAAATGTAAAATTATTAGCGGCTAAAACTAAATCAGGTAAACCATCACCATTAAGATCTCCAACATCTCCTCCGTCAGTCATTACTTTTGCAGAATTTACAAAATGAAGTGCATCAAAGGATGTTAATTCATATCCACCCATGCCATCGCTATATAATATTTGTGTCGGATTAGAAAAATTATCTCCCTCAATTATAACCAAATCCACATAGTTGTCACTGTTCAAATAAACTGGGATAGATCTCTTAAAACTATTATTTGAGTTAGTCAACAGTTTAATGGTTTTATCTTTTAATAGAGAAGTATCTTTAAACGTTTTTGTTATTGGATTATATAGTAAGAACGAAAAACCAATATATTGACCACCTCCAGGAGTGAAGACATCTATGTACCCATCATTATTAAAATCACCACACGTCGATGATGTCCAACCAGTATTTATGAAGTTATGTTGGTAAGCATATGAGTTGCTGTTAGGTAATGGATTTTGAAATGTTTGGATAATCAAATCTGCCATGACACCAGTACCTCTGAGCCAATAGTCTGATCCCAATTGCCTTGCATTTGATGCTACTTTATAACCTGCAAAATTTCTGATCGCACTATTGATTGCTGTTAAACTTTTTGAAACTGTATTGGACAATGTATTTTTAGATGTTACAGTAATGTCTATGGAGTATGTACCTTCTTTTTTTAATCCCGGTATATTAATACTAGCAGCAGGCTGAATGATTGTAGTATCAATTTTATGAATTTGTTTTGAACTATCGGTCCATGTTGAAATTACAGATACCATTATACCGGAAGAAGGTAACTTAGAACTAACTGTAATTACTAATGGTAAAGTATCGATAACATAATACGCTCCGGTATCGATGTTTGTAGAAAATTTTATTGACTCTTCTTGAACAACTGTTGGAGGTGGCGTAGATGGTGTCTCTGTTTTTGTGCAGGCATAAGTGCATAGAACTCCCAAAATAACAATAATCTTTTTCATTAATTACTTTTTAAATGTTACAAAGGGGGTATTCAAATATATAACTTCTTTATAACAAAACATCATTCACATCAAAATCAGAATCTAATTCAAAGTTATCTAAGTAGTGCAGGGTAGTGGTACGTGGGTCTGAATGGTTCATGCTCTCACTAATTAATAATGGGTTTGTTCCTGCACGTTTATGGGTATTTGCGTATGCATCTCTTGCCATAGAAATATCTAGGGACAGAGTCAATCCAAGTCTTTTACCTAATTTCTTGAGTCGACCATTATATCTTGCTTTTAGTTTTTTATTCCTCTCTAATAGGTATTCTTCTGTATAGTCAACTTGTATTAACTTTCCAATAATGTATGGACTCTTTTTGTCACCCATCTTATCAATTAACCTTTGAATTTTTGGGTTAATTACAACTTCAATAGGTCTAATATTATTCCTTCTAGTTCCTGATGTTTTATGACGATAAAAGATAATTTTATTTCCATGTATATTGTCCCATCTAAGTAATAGTAGGTCAATAAAATTGCTCCCGTTTAATCTGTAAAGCATTTCCCATATGTCACGTGCATACTCATCCCAAATATTCTCAAAATCCTTACAATCAAGAACCTTTTGAATTTCCATATTAGTAATTACTCTCTTTGGAGGAACGAAATTTGGTATCTTGTAATCGTTAAATGGGTAATCGTATGTAACAGGAATAATCTTCTTTTTTCGATGATAGTTTAAAACTGCCTTGATATTACGGCATAATCCACCAAATGAGGCTAAAGAATTTTTTTTACCGTCAATACGATTTTTATTTAGATACCAATGTTCAAAAGAGTGCAAGAATTCAGGGTTAATATCTTCGTACGTTAAACCGGATTTAAATTTAGTGATGTTATTGAGAGTCCCAGATATAAGTTTTGCAGTTGATAATCTAATTTCTTTAGATTCCGTCTTAACCTTAATATAGTTTTGGAAAAGGTAATTTACTGTGCCTCTCTTCTTTTGTTCTTCAGTGATAATATTGTCAGGATCAAAACTAGTGTCATAGTATTTCTCTCTAAACTTTGCAGATTCAAAGGGTTCAATACTTGGAAGGATTTTTTTAGCTCTATCAATACACTTTTCAAACTTAGATCTAACCTTATCTACTTCTTTGTTAAATGATTTTTTGACAAAGTGCTTTTCGAATTCTTTTACTGTCATTTGCGCCCCCAACCTTAAGTATAATACTTCCTGCTTGTTGGAGACGCGTAATGTCAAATGATACTTGTCATTTTCTAGCTTATGCCTCTTGTCGATGATAATTTTGAAAGTTGCCATGATTAATCTAAAAATGATTTAATGTCCATAAAAGATACTTGACCAGATTCGGTTAGTGTACCATCACTCTTTACCCACATATTGATTTCGTCAATATCAAAAAGCGTTCTTGCTCCAATTTTATGATGTGGGATTTCTTTTGCTGCTACTTTTTTGTAAATGCAGGATTTTGACATGGTTAAGTATTCACTAATACCTTCTACGTCTAAGAACTGTTTTTTCATAATAAAATTTTGGTTAACCTATACACCAAAAGGTTTTTTATTTAATAATTTTCGAATTTTTCGATGTATCTTTTTTTTGGATATTTAAAATACACACTACTTGACTCTTGAAAACTCATTCCTTTCATTTTAAGAGACCCTTTAAAACCAATACCCGGTTCGTCATATTTGAGATGAAAGGTTAATCCATTATAAAATCTTGCAACATATTTTACCCATGCCAATGGTGGCGACCATTTTGATAAAAAGTAGATAATAACTTTATTTTCATCAATCATACAAAACTCATCGTCACATACATAAGAAGTTCCCCAATTTTCGTTTTCCCAATCATCCTGTTCATCAAAAGTTTTAATTTTTTTAGGAATTGGTGATAATCTTTGTAAAGTGAATTTTTCGTTTTTATCCTTAACTCTTTTCAGGAAATGATTTAATTCTGTAACCTCTCCCATAACCTTAAGTGAATTAGAGCAATAATTAGCCATTATTTATTTGGTTTTTTTTCGTGGTTATAACCTCCAACTTTTAGTATTAAATCTTTTTTAATAAATCTGATTCTTCGAATTCGATGTCGCACAAATAATTATCTGAATTAGATATGTAATCAAAATAATTTCGAATTACATCTTGAATCTCTTCTTTATTATTTTCATAGTACTCTTTTGCAATTACTTCAGCTTCATCTTCTTCAATTTCAATGTCATTATCTTCATTTGCATTAATTACTTTAAGTTTAATGTCATCAATAATTTGATCTTCTGACATAATGAAGTGGTCCAAAATTTCAGGATCACTCCATAATTGTTTTTTAATTTCATAAAATGGCATCATATTCTTTTGTTTTTTAAAATGATAAACTTTGTTTTTAATTAAATCAAGGGGGCTAGGTTAGGAAGTTTTCCACATTAAGCCTTTTATGATTCTATAGATTACAGATACTGATACTCCATATTCAATTGCCAATCTCTTTTTACCATAGACATGTGGATTATATTTATTTCTGATCTCTTTGACTTGCGCCTTATTCAATTTGGTTTTTCGATTTTCTGAGTCATTGTACTTAACAAGTGCAAGAGGTTGAATGCCTTGGTATTGATTTTTATGTAATTCGGATAGGATTTCATAAGACATCAATTGTTTATCAGATTTCTTTGCAAATGAACTCGACTCAATTTTATTAATCTCAGATTGAATTTTCTTGATATTCATACTTTTTATTTTAAGAAGTCAATTTCCCAAACTGACAGGAATGTGTCTGGGTATTCCTGCATGATGATTGCCATTTTTTCAATAAGTCTAATTGATCTTTCAGTTAATGACTCCCAGTTATCCCAGATAAAATCGAGAATCGATTGTTTTTGATCAATTGATAACTCTAATTCATCCAAACAAGGGGTATTTAACACGACATCTGCAATCCATCCCCATAATTCGGCATTTGAAAGGGAAAAGTCTTGAACCATGCAACGAGATCTGATTGCATTTTTGTGCGCTAATAAAGATGACTTACTCTTACTTTTCTCTCTAGCTTTTCTAACCTCATCGTCTGTCGGTAATTGAATATTAGAGACAATCAAAAATGACATCGAACCTGTTGGTACTTGAAACCCCATTTTTTCATCATCTTGATGATACTTGATAGCCTCTTTTTGTAGTTCACTTAAATTGCTCCATTGACTTTGAAGTGATTTTTCATAAGTAAAGATCTTAGGTCCATGTAAGGCCGATTTTAACATATTACAGGAAGTCTCATTTGCAACAAGAGTGTCTACATCATCACAGAAGACAATAATTCGTTCTTGATTTGGGTTCAAAAAATTAATAACTGCTAACTGTACTCCAAACGCGAACATTGATACATTACCTGTTACCATTACAAATTTTGTACCTGCAGCCTCTAACCTGTTTTTGATTTCAAATGATTTCCCAATACCCGGATACCCGTAAATGAAATTGTGTGGGTACTTGTCTTCATTTCTGATTGTCGATAGTTTATCTACAATCTGAAGAAATCGCGTTCGATTTTGGATTCCTTTTTGAATCGCTTGTTCTTTAGTTACACCAAAGAGATTTGTGTTAATCATTGTTTCCATTTTTTATTTTGATTTAATGTTTATAATTTATGCAGCGATTGCTTCTTCAAATTCGAGATACGCGATCTCGTTAATTTCATCCAATGAACCCCTGTCAAATTCTTTAATGGCATTAGTTAACATCTTACAGCCAACATCGAAATATTTTTTTGAAATTTCCGTAGAAAGAGATCGTCTATTTAAAATTTGTGATGACCTACCAACTACATTTGATCCTGACATGCAATCATAAACCCATTCATTTTCTTCTGTGTACATTAAAATAATCGTGATTGGTAACATCGCACTCATGATAGCAGGGTGTGCATCTTTAATAATTTTTCTAACATCATGATTCTGGCCAACAGATGTAGTAATAATATTTTCAATTTCCTGCTCGTAGATATGATTTTTAATACTTTTATAACCTGTTGTTAATGATTTTCTCTTTTTTGAAGTAACTCCGTTTTTACTGACATCTTTATAACCATTAGAAACTCTTGGTTCTACGAATTTATCTCTGTAAATCAATTTTTTGTATTTGACTTTGTCAGGGTTCAATGCGAATAACATGACATACTCAATCTTATTTTTTGGTCTAATTACATCTTCAGCAGCTCCATTTCCTCTTGGGTTCTTTTTCGACCAGATAATTTCGCCAATAAATTTCAATGGTGTATTTTTTTCTACATATTCAATAAACAGATATGGGATTCTTTGAGGGATACCGTCTACAATACTATCAGCAATATTCACAGCCAATACCCCATCCTCTCTAAGCGTATCGATTGGAGGAATCAATAATTTTGAGGCTGTTTCTAAATATTCCTCTTTTGTGCTTTCATGACCTGGTTGAGGAATCTCCCCAACTTCATAAAATCTTTGTTGCCAGTAATAAATTGAAAAAAAGATTAATTTGATTTTTTTTAAAAACTCTTGAATATCATTAATATCTCTACAGTCCATATTATAGGAATGGCACTTATCAGGGATAATAAACGTAGTTTGATCCGTTTCAAGTGCATAATGTTCCTCGATAAACTTATTAGCCTCAGATACATTAATTTCTCCCTTTACAATTTTCGCTGAATAGTTATATTTTTTTTCATCATCAATAATTTTCCATTTTGTTAAAAACTCATGACAGGTTTCAACTTTCCAATTATGTTGAATAATACCTTTTGATAAGGTGTCATTTTCAATATCATTATTAAGAATATGTTCCAACTTTGAAATTGTTTCCTTACCAGAATACTTTTTATTAAGTGCTTTAGAAATTTCATCAGCTCTGTTGTAAACCCTGCCTTCTTTATTCTTTTGACCCATTTTTTTAGGATACCTTTCAAATACTGATTTAAGTTCTTTTACTTTGTCATCCACTGTTTTTGTTCTGTACATGTTTCTGATGATACGTTCGAACGTAGTAGGTGGCACCTCATCAATCAATACATTGATGTACTCTTTGTTTAATACTTTCATAGCATCCACACGACGATAGCCGTCAATGATTTCGTAACTCTCTGTTACGATAATTGGACTTCTCATTCCACCGTCAACCTCAATTGATGTGGCAATTTCATCGATTGACTGAGGGGTGTAATACGCTTTTAATTCTGGGATTTCCACTAAGTGGCTGATTTTTACGATTCCTGTTTTCATTTTAATTTGATTTATAAAATTATAAAATAATAAATTGGTAATTTAATGATGAAAAAATAACGGGATCATGTCCCGTATTCTTTTTCCTGGGTTTATAGGTTTAAGTTTCGTTTATGTTTGAGTCTTTTCATTTCTTCTTTATGTCTATCCGTTTCTTTTGTCTTTAAAATCTTCTTATAGTTCTCATCTTCTTTATTTGAGTCAATTAACCTCAATTGTTTTCTATGTTGGTCAATTTCCTCTTTTTCTTCTTGGGAGTATCTACTTTCAACTTCTTCTTTTCGCTTCCTATAATTTTCAACACTTCCGAGTTTAGCTTTTTTTTTCGCATCATCATCGTTAGAATCAGAATTATTTGTTGCATGCGAAGATCTTTCTAATTTTCTTAACTCAGATTCAAGGTATTCAATAGTGATGCCTTCATTATTAATCATCTCTGCCATTACACTTTTAATCTCTACTAATGCATCACTTAAAAATGCCTTATCGGTTTTAAGTTCTTCTATACTATTAAACTTAGGGTAATCCTCAAGTTTGTTAAAGTATCTTCTTATCTCTTTTTTACCAGAATATAAGTCAATGAACAAAGCTCTAATTACTATATAACTAAATGTATTTTCTCCCGATTTTTGTTCTTGAATTGAAAATGCCAAAGTTGGATTTTTATAGCATCTTAGTTGCAATATTTTCCTTTCAACTAAACCCATAATTGTTAACCACCTTTTATTTGCAGTTGCATCATTTTTGTAGGTAGTTAATAAACTCTTTAAATCCCCATTGAATTTAATTTCAAATGGATCAGAAGTAATGTTACTCGGCATACCTAAATTGTTCAAAGAGTCATCAATAAAATTATCAACCTTCCCTTGACCTTCCATTTCTCCAATTAGGTCGGAGAATACAGGAGTTAAGTTCTCCTTGTATGTCTTTGGTTGTTTTGATAATTTGATGTCTCTGTATCCCATTGTTTAATTTTCTGAGATCAAAAATAGTCACTCTCATCATTATAAAAAAATAATATTATAATATTATAATGCTATTTAACATTAATTTAACATATTCAATTATCATAAAAGTGCCTATAAAATGACTGTAACTCTTATCTGTATTGAGTTTTATGCCATTTCTAACTTTATAGGGATTGGGGGCAGGGGGGGGAGCGCGAACCATTCCCCTTGGTATCTCCCCTTATATATATGTATATATGATACCCCCACAGGGGCCATAATGGCGTTCCAAAAATTTCCAGGTAAAATTCCCAAAAGTTAGAAAATTAGCTCAAAACCAATTTCAAAATTTTGCAGAAAAATTTGAAAATCGAGACACTTTAGACTTTACATTAATTGAAATGATATTTATTATTATACAAGTGTTGGTAACAAACGTGGATGGTTTTTATCATATACACTTAAAAGAAATTGTTTTTGAAAGTACCCCAAAAAGTAAGTCTCATCCACAGACTGAAATGCGGGGACTTTTATTTTAAATGTTATTCCCGATTTATGTCAAAGGTATAAGGTACACCAAACCAAATAGGAAGATTGATTTACAACAACTTTACCAACTAATCCTAAACGGCGCCCACAGAGGTCAAATAGAAACAATCCGTCATCTAAAGCAAAAAGGCGATAACTATTACAAGACCTTAAAAGAATCACTATTTTATATAACACCCCATGTTGTTGTAAAAGAGAGAAAATTAAGCGATGAGCATTTCACTGAAAACTTTATCTGCTTTACAGGTTTCTTATATTTTGATTTAGATAATGTAAAAAATGTTTTACAAGAAAAGCAAAGGATAATAGACCAATATGGTAATCAAGTTGCGTTGGTTTGCTTATCTCCGTCAGGTGCCGGTCTAACGATATTAGTTAGGGTAAGTAATGAAATAACAAAAGGTACCTTTCAGTTCATATGGAACAAAGTAAGAACTACCGTGTTGAAACATGAAAAAGTAGATCCCAATGCTACTGGCATCGGTAGGGCAATGTTTATTTCATACGACCCTGATGTGTTCGTGAATTATGAAAGTATTGTTGATGTCGACATGAAAGATGTAAAAATCGGAAACCAACCAATTTCATATTCTTCTCTCTATAATTCATTGGATTCCGATTTATCTAAAAGTAATAATAAAGAAAAGTATAAGAGGTATCATGTTTATAATTTAGATCAGATACTGGCTAACATAATAACTAAAACTATTGTACCTATTTCTAATCGTGTTGTTGAATTCAAGGAGGTAGAGGTATTAGATGAAATCAGGATTATGTTTAAGATAAGAGATGATTACAAACATGCATTCTTTTATAGAATAATACATCAACTTTACTATTTGAATAAGGATGTGGAATTGGATTATATATACTCGTACCTATTCTTTATCAATAATAATAAAACAACAGAACGGATGAGGACGAAGGAGTTGGTTAGGTTCTTTAATAGTGTTATTGATAATATCAATAGGACAGGAGAGTATCATATTGAAACAAGGATTAAACGGGTTCATTTTAATCCCGATAATAAGGAGCTTTCGGGTGATGAAAAGAAAACAATAGCAAGTGTAATCAATGGATTTTTTACAAGATGGGAGACAAGGAAAAAGATTGATAGTGCAATTGAATTATTGAATGTACAGAACATAAAACCTACTAACCGAGCAGTAGCAAAATTGATTGGGATGAGTGTTGATACAATCGGGGATAGAAAAAAGGATCCACCAATAGACATGGATTATGAGGTGTCGTTGTTTAACTGATAGGTATAAAAAATAGTATTTATACTGATGTTTGGTTGGTAAATGTTCTGCAATTTTGACACAAATTATTTATAATGACTAATACACCATTATCTATTTTATCGGATTTGATTTTACAGGATGCAAAAATATATGCAGACAAAGGTGATAACTCAATGGCTATTAAATTATGGAGGTATTCAATGACCTTTGAGAAAAAATATAAACAAATTGAAAGTATATTGGAAAAACAAATTAGGAAGAAAATTAGAAGTGAATCGAAGATAAAAACATGTAGAATAACCAGATAGTAGTTCCCCCTTATATAATTGTTTGATTTCCTTCTTTTTCAGTTCTTAATATCAGACTTATCATCGAATTTCCTTGTCATGAGCAACAAACCTCTTCCTGTTTCGGAAAAGGACGAAATGGGGACTAGTGATTTTTTTTGATAAAATGACCCTCAAAATGTTTTTCCCTCCTCAGGTACTACCTCAAAATGGGTAATTTGACCACCTTTTCCTGTTTTGGAAGAGGTGTTTTACTTTTTCTTTCTCCTATATTTCCCTTTGGTCTTGTAGTAATACCTCGACTTAGACTGGTTTCTAATTGCATTAGGCTTTGTACTTACAGATTTTCTAACATATCCCTTTCTATACTGACCCTTATAATTAATTGATGGCGGAACATAGGTTGATTTTAAGGGACTTTTAACCTCTTCGGTATCAGAACACCCAATCAAGAAAAAGAATACAAATATGAGGAGATATTTGACCATAGAGTTAGCTATTAATTTCAGGATGTCTTTGGTTTGAAAACCATTCCATAAACATCTCAATTTCTTCATCTTTCATTACATCCTCTTTTGGAGACTGAACAAAGATTAATGATGTTTCACCTAAATGTTCGTGAGTAGTATTACGAGATGGGATTCCCTTACTAAGGAAAAATTCAACACAGCTTCCTTTGTGATAATTCTCAGTGGAGTTCTGACTTGGATTTTTTTTTGACATGACATGAGTTTTTATTTGTTAAAAATCACATCAAAGAAAATAGGAGAGGTTTACCTTTTATTTTGACAGTAAGTCCTCATCGTATTACCACCGTAGAGTTGTTGCTCTCGGTTGGTACTCATTTAAGAGTTCTTGATGATGGTGTAAAAGTAGTAATATTTTTCATTTTTACAAATTTTAAATAGATTTTAAAATAGACTCTCTTTTTATTGAATACTCTTGTAGGGTAATTAGTCCAGCATCAAGCATTGACTTTAATACTTGCATTTTCTTAAATGAATCAGACAATTCTTCGGGATGCAGTTTCTTGTATTCCTCAATTTGGCTTGCTGTTAAAATTTCAATTTCAAAATTAACGTAATCGTCATAGTTGATCCTGCAGCATGCAATTTTACCATCTGTTGTAATATCCCATCCTGTATTTGATCCCCAGCATAACACCTGGTTGGCAACCCAGTTTATATTTCTGTAGCGAGGCTTGTATCTCATATTCATGTGCATACCTATTTGAGTTTGTTTTAAATGAATACCATAATTGGTTTCTAAATAACCAGAGCTTACTTTACTAAAGGGCATCATTTCTTGAACTAGCACTTTTGTAAGTGTATTGACAATATTATTTGTTATCACCTTTTCTGCTTCATTAATTGTTATTTGTTTTTCTATTTCAAATTGCTCGTCCATGCTAATTTTGACTAATTCTAAAAAAGTATACTCCACAAAATTATTACGGTAGCACACTATACTTGCATCTGAAGTAATATCCCACCTATTTGGAAAGTCATCACTTAATGAACCTCCCCATCCCAATTCTTTGTTTAAAATCCAATCCTTACTTGTTTGGCTTAGTCTAGTGTCAAATCTTGATTTTGAAAATTGAACTAATTTAAAACCATATTTTATTTCAATGGTTTGTTTTTCTATATCTGAAAAACTTACCTCTCCATTTAAAAAAAGCTTTATTATTTGATCGTTATTCATGTTATGTAATTTAAAAAGTTGTTCATTAATAATGGGTGGTCATATAAATAAAGAAATGGTAAGCCAAATGCAATACACAATAACTCATTCCTGTATTTTGGTGAGAAAATTGAAAAAAAGTAGTCAAACAGATATTCTAGTTCTACTTTGATTGCTGCTGTTATTTGAGACATAAAAATCAGGCTTTGTACAAACTTACTGTTACAAACTGCAGTCTATTTGAGGTCTTAAAATCAAGTGAAAAAAGATCCTAAACGATTGTTTATTTAGTACATTTAATAAATTTTAATAAATGGCTTATCTAACCAAATCGAGGTTCAAAACCGCACTGAATTGTCCTACTAAATTATACTACGGTACAAAGGGGAATAACTATCAGGATAATAAAGCGGAAGACCCATTTATACTGGCATAAGCGAAACGGTTGTGGTGGTTGGAGTGTAGCGTCTTTTTGTTTGGTGTGTAGGGTTGGACAGCTCTTTGCTACCGCAATGGAGCTTTAGCGGAATGAGGATAGCAATGTGCTGTATGCGTTGGCACACACCACACAAAAAGTATGACAGTTAAAAATGGCGGCAACACCATAGATGCAGTGGAAGCGTTTGCCTTGTGTGGTAGCCACTGCATAAGCCGTGCTTGTGTGTAGGCTGGGTGGGTCAATTAAATTCGTGAGGAACGAACACCGCTTCTTTTTGCATTAGGGATTGAAGCGGAAATCCTTTTGCCTTTCGCAAAAGATTGTAGCGGAAAGCCCGACCCGTAGGGGAATGCCCAAATGCCTTTATAAAAAACTCTTTAGTAGAATTGAACTAACAACAATGCTTTCCTTCTTGCATTGGTGGACACTTTACTGTGCCATAGCTACAATAAACGCAGCAATCACCTTGCTTTGGTTTCAATACGGTTTTGCAGTTTTCACATTCATAGAAATATTGACAGGCATTAGTTGGCATTTCTTCTGTCTTGCTATGGCCACAAGACGGACAAGTTATTGTTGATTGTGTTATTAATTCCATTTACTTTAATGTTGTTTGAGTTGCTTTATAGCCTGTTGAATTAATTGCCTTTTCTATTTCAGCAAGATTGGTTTTTGAATTATCAAATTGAATTACAGCATTTGTATTTTGATAAGAAACATCCGCTTTGAGAATGCCTTGTAATTTATTTACTTCATGCTTTACCTCTTCTTCACAGCCAGTGCAACTCATGCCTTTTATTTTAAATTCTGCTGTTTGAATATTTGATTTCTCTACAATGATTACCTGCTTTTCAGTTTTTGGAAAGAACATTTTTGAGTAGTAGGGGAAAGCAATCATTAAGGCTGCAAAGATGGTAACAATAAAAAGAAATGATTTTGATTGAATGAATTTTGGTTTTTCATCTACTGCACAACCACAATCATCTGCCTTTACTGGTTTTAATTTTTGATACCAGGCGAATGCCAATACAACAATGCTTAAACCAATTAAATAGGGTCTTGCAGGTTCAATCCATGAAAACGTAGATGCAATGCCACTGCTACCTGCTATAAGTGCTAAAACAGGAGTAATGCAACACAATGAAGCTGCTATTGCAGATAGCACACCTGCACCTAAAAGTGAGCCTGATGCTTTATTGTTATTCATACAGCTACTGGTTTAAGATTTTGTTGATTGATGTACTTAAAGAATGGTTTGAGGATTTTGAGGTTTTCTTCTTTTAGGGAGTAGAAAATAGTTTGTGCTTCTCTCCGGGCTTCAATAATATTACCGTCTTTCAGTTTTCTAAGATGCTGTGATACTGCTGGAATACTCATTTCCAGAATGTCGCTAATATCACAAGGGCAAAGCTCCTTTTCTTCTTCAAGTAGGTATAGGATTTTTAGGCGAACATCATTTGCTGCAAGTTCTAAAACCTTACTTAGCTGCTGTAATGACGGTGCATTTGCTTTAATTTTTATCCTGCACTCTTTGATTTGCTCTTGGTCGGCAAATACTCTTATACAAGTGTTCTTATCCATATCAATGTTGAATTGTACGGACAAAGGTAATACTTATTTTCTTATTTTAGCAAATGCTTAAATAAGATAATGGGGGGCTTATAAAAACCAAAGGCTTTCTTTTCCGAAATCAGGCAGTTTGTTTTGAGAGAAGTACGGGAATATCTCTGCCACCATTTCAGGGTATTTGATTGTAACTGGCAGGTTCTGTTGGCTTACACTTTTCCAATACATTCTGCTGAACTGATAAACCTGGTCAATGAGTTGGTTTATTGTTGCCGGGTCTTCTACTAACTCTGCTTGTGAACTAAAGAAAGAAATCTTTACTGGAAAATGGTGTTCCCTGTCTGTTGGTGCTGATGTGGCTTCGTACCTTGTATTGTTGAATAGTAAATATTCTTTGGATGCTACTTTTACAATAGTGCCACTATAAGGCATTAGTTTTTCATTGTCTGTATCAAATGCCAATAACTCTTTGCTTTCTGTTTTATTGATGGTAACAACTATTACTGGTATTGGTAAACCTAAAGCATGGAGTGTATCAATGATTGGTTTGAGTTCTTTTTTACTAAGGTCTTTGTAGAAGTGTATAATAAGCCTTGTTGCTTTGTAATTGGATGCAATGAACTTACCTACAGCCTCCCTTATTGAACCTGCAAGACTATCTGTATCCATTGCACCAAAACAATCAAAGCCTTTAAAAATACCTTCGTTGTTGAAACAGAAAGCTGAACCTACATATTTTGTTTTACGGGTAATAGAATTAAATGCACCTACTCCAACAATCAATTCATTTGTAGTATCTCTTTTAAGCCTCCACGGAACACCGCCTAACTTTGCTAAGATTGCGGTTTCAATATTTGGTAAGAACAAATTGAAAGCCTCCTTAAAAATATTGTCTTTATAAATTACCTGTGATGAAATGCCCTCATACAATAATATTTCTTTGATGCGGTGATAGATACTTAAACGCTTTGGGTCTTTATCCCATTTAGCAATTGGGCTTATGTAAATGGCAAAATATTTTGTATCAGGTAATTTGTCTTTATTTTTTATTGCCTTTTGAACTACTGATACTGCTTCATCAATTGTATCAAATGAAATACTGGTTTCCTTTTCTATTTCAAACGGCTGGCTTATAAATTCTTCCATTCTCGGAAACGGATATTTGCCGTTGTACCCGTCTTTAAATATTTTATAGATTTCAGTAACTGCCAGTTCCCTGTCGGGTTTGTGATAGATGAAAAAGAACTTTACATTATTTGGTGGTGGTACTGGTTTGTATGGCTTTAATCTCCTTAAATCTTTCTTTGGCTCAATACCAACACCATTGCCAAACTGCAATTCATTTGATGTGCCATTGATACGCTGCACTGACAAACCGTTAGGTTTGTAAAAGCCTTCTGCTGCAAGCGGAAGGATTGCCCGGAATACTTCAGTATTCAAATCCTTATCGTAAAACTCTTTTAAGTTGGTGAAATATTTAGGGTAACGGTTTTTAAAATCGGGTATATCAAAAGCAATATCAAAGTGAGGTTTTAATTTATTGCTTACTACCGGGTAGTTTTTTTCGTGGTTTAACTTTTGATCGTCTGTTAAGTATTTCCACCTGTTCAATTCTCCGTTGCAATTAATCCAGTTGTAATTTTCGGTTTGAAAGTTTTGTATTTCTGCAATGCTCTTGTTATACACTTTAGTAGTACCGTCATAAGACAAAACCAATTCGGGACCATCTGTAATCCTGCTATGCTGTACTTTCAACGTAAACTGATTGTACACCTTAAATTTTGTACTGGTTGATTTTGTATTGTGAAACCACACTTCAATTTCATTGGTAAAGTTCTTACGCATAATATCCGCAACTCCTTTGAAGTGATTACGGATAATATGCCTGTAATAGTGCTGGGCAAAATATTTACAATCGGTAAGGTTTACTGTAATAACAATTGCATCTTCTTTGGCTGGCAGAAAATCAGTGTATAACCAGTTGCCATAATGCAACTCACTTTCATCAATTATGCCTTCAATAGCACCGTTTAAATCGTCTTTGTGGATGGGGCAATATCCTTCATGCTTTGTTGTATAAAAAGCAAATTCAGCCTCCTGCAAGGGGGCTGTAAATGGAATGATATTTAATTGTAGTGTTTGTTGCATAAGCCAATCTTTATTTTATCAGTTAGTCAATAATATTACAAATATTAGCCTCCTTTATTTAAATATATACATTGCAAATTTAAAACTTCATCCGTTGTATTCGCACCGCATTTAATATTGCTAATAAAGCCACTCCAACATCCGCAAAAACGGCTTCCCACATGGTGGCTAAACCACCTGCACCCAATACCAATACAATGGCTTTTACTGCAAATGCTAAAATGATATTCTGTATTACAATGCTCCTGGTGGCTTTGCCTATTTTAATGGCGGTTACAATCTTTAAAGGCTGGTCTGTTTGTATCACTACATTGGCTGTTTCTATGGCTGCATCGCTGCCCATTGCACCCATTGCAATGCCCACATCGCTTAAAGCCAATACGGGTGCATCGTTGATGCCATCGCCTACAAATGCAATGATTTTTGTCTTGTCCTGTTTTAGTTCTTCTACTTTCTGTACTTTGTTTTCTGGTAGCAAATCGCCAAAGGCGGTATCTATGCCAATTTGTTTTGCTACTTTTTGGGTAATGGAATTTTTATCGCCACTAAGCATTATGGTTTGTTTAATGCCGTTCAGGTGCATTTGCCTGATGGCTTCCTGTGCATCCTCTTTTACTTCATCGGCTATCAATACATAACCTGTATACTGGTTGCCTATGGCTACCACTACAATGCTTTCTATAATTTCGTCAATAGCTGCATCGTATGTGATATTATATTTCTTTAGCAGTTTTGTATTACCTGCCAATACTTCTTTCCCGTTCACATTTCCCTTTAAGCCATGCCCTGAAATTTCTTCTATCTCTGTCGCCTGGTAAGTTTGTGTTTCGTTCTTTTCATACTCGGCAATGGCTTTGGCAATAGGATGTGTTGATTTGCTTTCTAATGCAGCTAATGTTTTTATGAAATCTGTTTTGTCCATTCCGTTAGTTACAATTGCCTGCACTTTAAAAACACCTGCCGTTAGTGTGCCGGTTTTGTCCATCACAACGGTATTTATTTTGGTCATTAACTCTAAATAATTAGAACCTTTAAACAAAATACCATTTCTTGAAGCCGCACCTATGCCGCCAAAATAGCCCAATGGAATAGAGATAACCAATGCACAAGGGCAACTGATAACTAAGAAAATTAAAGCCCTGTACAGCCAATCATTAAACACATAATTGCTTAGAACAAAGTAGGGAACCACCACCAATGCTACTGCCAAAAAGAAAACGATAGGTGTATAGATTTTGGCAAATTTTCTTATCAGCAATTCTGTTTTTGCCTTTCTTGCAGTAGCATTTTGCACCATTTCCAAAATCCGTGCAAGGGAACTATCGGCAAATTTTTTGGTTACTTTCAGTTCAATTACTTTATCAAGGTTTAGCATACCTGCCAATACCTGTGCTCCTTTATAAATAGATTTTGGTTTGCTTTCTCCTGTAAGTGCTGCGGTATTGAAGCTGCTGCCCTCACTTAACATTTCACCATCTAACGGAATTTTTTCGCCTGCTTTAATTTGTATGGTTTCGCCTATTTCTACTTCTTCGGGTTTTATTTCTTCGTATTTATTATTCCTTAAAACGCTGGCAGAAGATGGACGGACATCTAATAAGGCTTTGATATTGTTTTTTGCTTTATTAACTGCTGCCTTCTGAAACAATTCACCAACGGCATAGAATAACATTACCGCAACACCTTCGGGATATTGACCGATGGCAAAAGCCCCCATAGTGGCCAATACCATTAATGTAAACTCGGTGAAGAACTCTTTTTTAAGACTGGCTTCCCATCCTTCTTTTATTACCGGTAAACCAACAGGTAGGTATGCAATAGCATACCATGCAAGGCGTACATAGTTTGTAAAGAATGAGGGTTTGAAATAATTATCCAACGCAATGCCAATGAGCAACATAACGAAACTGATAATGGCTGGCAGGTATTGTTTCCATACACTACTATGAGCTTGCAATTGGACTTTATCTTGTCCACTATCAATGGTTTTCTTTTTATGCAGCAGTTGTTCTGCACCTGCTTCGGTATAGATTTTTTCTTCTAATGTGCAGCAGGTCATCCTGCCTTGTTCATCGTAAGTATGCTTATGATTTGGGGCTGTATTTATCATTTTATGAAAATTGATTTAGTTATTATTATTCTTCCTCTTTACCACCACTGGCTTTTGATAATACATAAAATGCACCTTTGGTTGCAATCCTTGCACCTTTCGGTATTTCTTCCAATGGCGTAATTTCTATGTAGCCCAATTCTGTTACACCTGTGGTTACTTCTATCTTTTTAAACTGAATATGCTTTTCAGCTTTGGCTTCTGTATTCTTTTCTGACTTTTCCCCTGCTTCCTTTTTTTCAGCCTTCTCTTTACCTTCGCTTTCCTCATCCACAACCATAAAAATATATTGCTTGCCTTCTGCACTTACCACTGCATCAACAGGAACTGCCTGTACTGTTTGATTACCTACATTAATCAATGCAGATACATACATACCCGGTAACAATTTGATGCCGCCTGTATTGTTGATTTTGGCATGTACAATTACCGATTTGTTTTCATTTTCAAAAGATTGATTGATACCGTAAATAGTACCTGTTATTTGCTTATTGTTCTGATTGGATAGAATGAACTCTACTGTCTGCCCATTCTTTACTTTAAACAAATCCTTTTCATACACCTGCAAATCACAATGAACTTGTGAGTTATCTACAATATCCATTAAGGAGGTTTGCATATCAATATAGCTGCCTGTTTTTATGGGAATATGCCCTATTACACCACTGATAGGTGCAGTGATGGGAATTTGATTTACAAATTTTCCATCTGCTACAGATGCAGGACTGATGTTTAATTGCTGTAATTGTGTTTCTATCCCTTTCAGCCTTGCTTTATCTGTTTCATACTTAGATGCTGCCTGTTGAAATACTTTGCCTGTACCTGCACTTTCGGTATTAAGTTCTTTTTGGCGTTGGTATTCCTGCTCAGAATAAACAAATTCTTTTTTCAGCATGAGGTAGTCCTGCTGCAACTTCACAATGTCTGTGTTTTCTAATATTGCTACTGTTTGCCCCTGGCGAACATAGTTGCCTTCCAACACTAATATTTTTTTAATGATGCCGGACACCAATGAATTTACATCGGCTTTATTTTGTGGGGGCACTTCCAATTGTCCGCTTGACTTTACCACACTGTTTAGATTTTTCATTTCTATTGTACCTAACTCAATGCCTACGGCTTTCATTTGCTCCTCCGAAACTTCTATGGTTTCTGAATGGGTTTCCTCAACTTTAGTTGTTTCTTTTGTTTCCGTTTTATTGCCCGATTTGCAGGATGTAAAACCGATTGCAACTACAAAGAGTGCAAATGCTATGATTGATTTTATATTTATTGACTTCATTTTATTTATTTCCTTTTAAGTAGTTTAACAATATAATGGACTGATTGAACTGGTTCACTGCATCGGTATATTGCAGCCTTGTATTGATAGCCGTTTGCAGGTTTTGGATATACTCCATGTAACCAATTTCGCCTTTTGTGTATGCTGTGTTTGAAATTCTGATAATATCGTCTGCCTGTTTTAAACCTGTGGTTTCGTAATACTGCAAACCTTCTTTTGCTTTCAGGTATTCGTTGTATTGCACTGCATAACTACTTTGCATGTATAGCAAGGTTTGCTGCCGTTCTGTTTCAATCAACGTATTATTAATTTTGGCAGCTTTTATTTTTGCTTTTTGTGAACCAAAGAATAACGGCACTCCAATACCTACCTGAAATCCTGCTATCCTTGTACCAGGGAAATAATTACGGTTAATTTTTGCTGGGTCAAACCCTTTGATAATAGCCTGATGATAATAGCCCACATTCAAATCAGGAAGTAGCTTGCTTTTCTCCAAATTTATTTGTGATGTACTTACATTCAGCCGTTGATTATAATACTCTATCAGCGGATTTGATTTTATTGCAGCCGTGTCAAACTTGTAATCATCCGGCATCTTGGGTAATTCATTTTCTTTTGGCATTACCGGTTCGGATGTATTCAGCCATTTCTGCAATACCAATTGATAACTGCTTAATGTTGTATTGGCTTGCTTTAACTGCAATTGGTTTTCTTTGTATCTGCTTTCGGCTTGCATTTTCTCCAACTGGTTTGTTTCACCTGTATTATAGCGAAGGGTAGCCCGTTTGAGAAAGTTGCTGTAAATACTATCCTGCTGTTGCAACAGCTTTATTTTTTGTGAACTATAAACCAAATTGTAATAGGCTTCGGTTACTTCTTTTATTATTTCATTCTGTGATAGCAATTTTGATTTTTGTGCTAATAATGTTTCCTGTTTCAGTAGTTTATTTTGATTAGCATACACAGTAGGGAAAGCAATGGTTTGAGTAATGCCTATGCTGTTATCAATATTGCCGCCACTTGTTGGGTCTTGTGTCAATTGCAGGTTTGTTTTATCAGGATTAAAACCTGTTTTTTGCAGTACCTGAGATTGCCGAATGTATAGGTCGGCTCCCTTTATTTGCAGGTTATTTTTTAAAGCTATATCAATACATTCCTGTAAAGTTTTTTGATTGCTTTGTGCATAAGATTTTTCTGCAAACAAACTGATGAATGTAAACAGCAACAACACAGCCGCTGTATTGCCGGGGAGTTTTGTTTTTTTCATTTTATTTAGTTTGAAATTAATTTTAGTGTTGAATAAAATGTAGAGTGCAGGAAGTACAAGCAAGGTGAAAAGCGTAGCTGTAATTAAACCGCCAATAACTACGGTGGCTAATGGCTTTTGCACTTCACCACCTGCACCTGTGGAAAGTGCCATTGGTAAAAACCCTAATGATGCAACTGCTGCCGTCATAATTACAGGACGCAGCCTTATGGCTGTACCTTTTCTTACCCTTTCATATATATCGGTAATGCCTTCGTCTTTTAACTGGTTGAAGTAACCAATCAATACAATGCCATTTAATACTGCTACACCAAACAAAGCTATAAAACCAACACCTGCCGAAATACTGAATGGCATACCTCTTAGCCACAAAGCAATGATGCCACCAATGGCGGATAATGGAACTGCGGTAAAAATCAGGAATGATTGTTTTACACTGTTGAAAGTAAAGTAGAGCAATACTAAAATGAGTAATAATGCTACCGGCACTGCAATACCTAACCTTGCCTTTGCTTCTTTCAGGTTTTGAAACTGACCACCATAGGTATAGTAATAACCTGAAGGTAGTTTTAGTTTTTCATCTAATATGGGTTGTATTTCTTCTACCGTGCTTTCAACATCTCTGCCATGAACATTGAAACCTACAAAAGTTCTACGCTGCCCATCCTCATGACTTATTTGTGCAGGGGCTGTTTTGAATGAAATATTTGCTACCTGGTTAATAGGCACTTTGTTGCCTGATGGCAATGGCACATAAAGGTTTTCAATATTGCTGAAGTCTTTCCGCAAATCTTTTTGCAACCGTACTACCATGTCAAACCGTTTATCTCCTTCAAACACAACACCTGCCACATTTCCTGCAAAAGCAGTTTTCAGCACCATGTTTACATCACTGATGTTTAATCCGTATTGTGCAATTTTATCACGGTTATACTCCACTTGTATTTGTGGCAAGCCGCTTATTTTTTCTACAAAAGGTTCACTTACTCCTTTTACATTTTTTATCAAACCTGCTATTTTATTTGCCTGAGCATTCAGTATTTCCAAATCTTCACCATAGATTTTTATTGCCACATCCTGTTTGATACCTGTAATTAATTCATTAAACCGCATCTGCATTGGTTGTGTAATTTCAAAATTTACACCGGGTAAAATGCTTAGTGCTTCTTCCATTTTTTCCATCATTTCTTCCCTGGTATGTGCAGATGTCCATTCTTCTTTAGGCTTCATGGAAAGCATCATATCGGCTCTTTCTATCGGCATCGGGTCGGTTGGAATTTCAGAACTCCCTATTCTTGTTACCGCCTGTTTTATTTCAGGAAACTTATCCTTTAAAATTTTCTCCGCCTTGCCAAATGTTTCTACTACCTGCGTTAATGATGTGCCTTGTGCCATGCTTATTTCAACGGAAAGGTCGCCTTCTTCCAATGTCGGGATAAACTCACCGCCTAAGCTGTTGAACAGGATTAAGCTGCCGGCAAATAATACTACCATAGCAGCCACAATAGTTTTTTTCCAATGCAAAGCCCAATTGAGTAATGGTGTATAAAGTTGTTGCAAGAAATCAATTATTTTATCTGATATATTGCGTTTATGTGTTGCCTTTTTACTAAGGAACAATGCACTCATCATTGGCACATAAGTCAATGAAAGAATAAATGCCCCTAAAATAGCAAAGGCAACTGTTTGTGCCATTGGCCTAAACATTTTGCCCTCAATACCAACTAAGGCAAAAAGGGGCAGGTAAACAATCAAGATGATTATTTCGCCAAAGGCAGCACTATTACGGATTTTGGATGCAGCCTGAAATACTTCTTCATCCATTTGCTGCTGTGTAAGTTTTTGCAAATCGACATGATGATGTTTACTCATGTAAATGCGGTGTACAATTGCTTCTACAATAATTACCGCACCATCTACTATAAGCCCAAAATCAATAGCTCCCAAACTCATGAGGTTGCCACTTACACCAAACAAATTCATTAAAATAATGGCAAAGAGCATCGCTAAGGGAATAACAGAAGCTACTATCAGCCCTGCCCTAAAATTTCCTAACAGCAACACCAATACAAACACTACAATCAGTCCTCCTTCAATCAAATTCTTTTCTACCGTACCCATTGCCCTGTTTACTAATTCTGTTCGGTCAATAAATGGTTCTATTACTACACCTTCGGGCAATGATTTTTGTATTTGTGCCATTCGCTGTTTAACATTTGTAATTACCTGTACAAAGTTTTCACCTTTCAGCATCAGTGTAACTCCTGCCACTACTTCGCCTTCACCGTTTCTTGTAACTGCACCGTACCGTGTTGCACTGCCAAACTGTACCGTTGCCACATCCCGGATTAATACAGGAATGCCGTTTACGTTTTTTACTACTATTTTTTCAATATCACTTAATGACTTTACCAGTCCCAAACCACGAATAAAATAAGCATTGCTGCGTTGCTCTATATAGCTGCCACCAGTGTTTTCATTATTACTTTCTAATGCCTTGTATATTTCAGGAATTGTAATGTTCATAGCATTGAGCTTGTCATTATCCAAAGCAATTTCATATTGCTTCACATAACCACCCCATCCGCTTACTTCTGCCAAACCCTCTGTACCTGCCAACTGCCTTTTTACAATCCAGTCCTGCATGGTACGCAAATCGGTAGCGGTGTATTTATTTTCATAACCTTTTTTGGCATGTATGATATATTGGTATATTTCACCCAAACCTGTTGTGATGGGTGCTAAAGTTGGTTCACCTAAACCTTGTGGAATTTGTGCTTCTGCTTCTTTGAGGCGTTCACTTATTTGCTGCCTTGCCCAATAGACATCAGCATTGTCTTTAAAAACAATAGTGATTACTGAAATACCACTCCGGCTCATGCTCCGCTTTTCAATTACATTGGGAATATTTGCCATTGCCAACTCAATAGGTGTGGTAATAAACTGCTCTACCTCCTGAGCACCCAATGTAGGTGCTTGTGTTATTATCTGTACCTGATTGTTGGTGATGTCCGGCACAGCATCAATAGGTAACCGCATAGCGGATATAACGCCCCAAATAATGAGAGCCAATGTAAAAGCCCCCACTACAAGTTTGTTTTTTATTGAGAACTGAATTATTTTTTGAAACATTGAAAATTTTATTTGTTTATGAATTTTATGTATTGGTTAATCCTTGCAGCAATAGCCAACAACATCAAGATGCATATTATCGCTATCGTTACCGCTTTGAATACCTGCAATAGAGTAAGCGGTTTACGCTTTTTCTTTTTGCTTTTAATGGACAATTTGTTTTTGATTTATATGATTAATCACGGCTATAAACCGGGAAGCATACCACAACGTAAAATGAATAACATCAAACTATAAAGCCTGATGAATAGCATTAAGGAAACGAAATGTTGTGATTTGGAGATTAACCTATCTTAGGCGGTTGCCAAATGGAATGGAAGTCGTAGGAGTTAAAATCTACTTTGTAACGAAACTTCACAGATTGAAATAGCATTTTAGGCATTTTGTATAATGCCAAAGGCTGATAAAAAGCTGATGCAGGACAGTGGGAACAAGTACAGAAGGGAGTACAGGCTTCGTCACCAGTTTGGTGTTGTTGTTGCTGAGTAGTAGCAGAAATCTTTTGCTCAGCCATTACATTACGCTCCTGCCTGTCAATGCATGGAAGGCATGACAGCACCAAAAGGTAAATGCTCATTATGAAGGCAAAAAATTTCATTGCGGCAAATATAAGCAGAAATATGAAAGGTTGTACCCCCAACCTGCAAAACTTGCAAAGTCTTCAAAGTCTGCAAACTCTGCAATGTGTAGAAGGGTTTGAACTGGTGGGGCAAAAAAAAACCCCCGAAGGAACAGTTTCAAATGCGTTGGTATGAACCTGCTTTGATTTTGGTAAGGGTGTACCCGGTTGCAGATTTTAGCACATCATCAACCGTTCTGGCAGATAGCTTAAACTTAGTGCCTATTTCGGTTGCTTCCTTCCTTGTAAATTCTTGGGGCAAAGCCTCAAAGAATTTGCGTTTGCCATCGCCTGAATGAAACTGCATGGTTTCATTTTGCTTGGGTAGGTTATTGAACATTAGTAAACTATGCTCTAAGTAGGTTTGAATTATCAGTAAGACAGTATTAAAATCTTCATCGGTACAAATAATTGTAGCGGTCATTTCTCCATTTTCAAACTTTCTCAATGCTGATAATATCATGCAAAGCCTAAAGAATATTAAACCCATACGATAAACTACCCCTGCTGCATCTTCACTTGTGAAAGTAACAACCTCTGAAAGCATTAAAGGAAATTCTGTATTAATTGTGAGCCATTGTGAGGGGGTTAATTCAATTGTAGTGTGTGATTGTTCCATTAGGCTTATCAAGCCTAAAACCTGTTCAGAAAGTGCCTCAAAGTGGTCGTTAAAAACAATGGTGTTGCTCTGCGGTGATGGGTCTTGCCATTCAATTTTATTTTTATAAGCATAGAATAAGAAACGGCTAAACAAACCATCTTCTGCGGATGATAATAACCTGGGGGCTTGTGCAGGTGTGCCTGTTAAGGCCACCGCCAAACATGGGTCGTTTATTTCATCGTATTGGTTATCTGTTTTTCGGGTACTTGATACTGTTTCGTGGTGAAATGCTGCCCTTAGAATGGTTGAGTAATCGCCCCAATCCTGTTTTTTTGCTCCACTCATTGTATCGGCTTCTGTTTCGCAAATAATGCCCTTGCCGTCATTGGCTTTTAAGTATTCTATCATTCTTGCCTTGCTGCAATCGGCTGGAATGAATACTATTTTGAAAGGTGGCTTTTCGGGTTTTTCGGGTGCTGGCTCTCCTTTGCTCTTGGTACGTTCCAACTGCTTAAAATCAGCCATTTCATTATCATGTACTTTTTGAGCATCCCTGCTTTGCTGCAATATCTTTTGGTGGTACTTGTCCGCTAATCGCTTTGCATTTTTCAAAACTCCTTTACCACTTGCTGCCGGGGCAATGATGAAAGTGTACAAGTGAGGAAAAACTCTTTCTTGAAAATACACACCTGTTACATTTGGCAAACAACCGCTAAGAATAGAAATAGCACCTGTAAAGAATACATCCCTTTTACGCTTGTCGGTAAAAGCCCTTGCACCTTCTTTAAGGATATGAGGCAAAGCCTCAAATGATGTGCAATCATCATTTACTGACTGGCTCAACAATACCAATGTAAAAGCCGACTTGAATCAAAAAATATTCTTCTGTTTGGTACAAAATGGTTACCCTCCGCAACACAATGATGAAGTGTTTGACCAATTAATGGGACAGGTTGAAAATTTCAAGAATAAAAATTAATTTAAAATAAATGCAAAAATATTCTGTTAACCAACAATTAATACAAACCCTACTCTCTTGGGTTGAATCAGGTGAAATTGCTATACCAGAAATCCAAAGGCCATTTGTATGGGATAGTTCAAAAGTGAGAGACTTAATGGATTCCCTTTATCAAGGATTCCCTATCGGGTATGTAATTGCATGGCAAAACCCTGATATTAGACTTAAAGATGGTAGTTTGAGTAAGGGCAAGAAGATATTAATTGATGGTCAACAAAGGGTTACTGCTCTTACCGCAGCCCTATTAGGAAAATACGTTATTGATAAGACGTATGATAGAATAAAGATTAAAATATCGTTTAATCCAATTACAGAAAAATTTGAAGTTCAAAACCCTGCGATATTAAAAGATAAAACTTGGCTTCCTGATATATCTGATGCAGTTAATGGTACCCAAAGTATATTGAAATTAGTGAGACATTACTTAGAGTTAAATCCAGATGTTGATGAAGACCAAGTAGAGAAATCATTCACCATACTAACTGATATACCTAAGAAACAAATTGGTATAATTGAATTAGCATCAGAGTTAGACATAGAGACTGTTACCGAAATTTTTATTAGAATCAATTCTAAAGGTGTAGTATTAAGTCAAGCTGATTTTGCAATGAGTAAGATTGCTTCAAATACCCTTTATGATGGAAATTTATTAAGAAAAGCAATAGATTATTTCTGTCATCTGGCAATCTCGCCAGAGTTTCATAAACATATTGAAGACCATGATAAGGAATTTGTGAATACAGAATTTTTCAATAAAATTAGTTGGTTAAAAAAAGAGGTTGATGACTTATATGATCCTGAATATACTGACCTAATTAAAGTAGCATTTACATCTCAATTCAATAGAGGTAAATTGTCAGATTTAGTTAGTTTATTATCAGGAAGAAATTTTGAATCAAGAACATATGAAGAGCATATCGCTGAAGAGTCGTATGCTAAATTAAAAACAGGTGTTTTGAACTTTGTAAATGAAACAAATTTCAAAAGATTCTTAATGATTATTAAATCTTCAGGTTTCATTTCAAATAAATTAGTTAGATCTCAAAACGCTTTGAATTTTGCTTATATCGTTTATCTAAAACTCAAAGAATTAGGTGTTTCAGACGTTAAAATTGGAAGTTATGTACCAAGATGGTTTGTATTCTCAATACTTACTGGAAGATATTCAAGCTCTCCAGAATCCGCTTTTGACTTTGATATAAAACAAATTGCGAATAAAGATTTTGGACAGATTCTATCTGAATATGAAGAGGCTGAACTATCTGATGCGTTTTGGAATTTTTCGTTACCACAAAGTTTAGATACTTCAGTTGCAAGTAGCCCTTATTTCAATGTCTATTTAGCTGCACAGGTAAAGGCTAATGATAAAGGTTTCCTATCAAAGGATGTATTAGTCAGCAATCTAATTGAATTACGAGGTGACATACATCATTTGTTCCCAAAAGATTATCTAAAGAAGAATGGTTTAGAACGTGGAATGTATAATCAAATTGCTAACTACGTCTATATGCAATCTGAGATTAATATAAAGGTTGGTAATAAGCCACCAGAGGAGTACTTCAGCAAAATACTTGATGAAATGGAAAACCAATCAAATACTTTAAGTGGTATATCTAATATGGTTGACTTAGAAAACAATTTAGCTGTAAACTGTATACCTAAAGAAATTATAAGTATGAAAATTGACAACTACGAAAATTTTCTAACTTCAAGGAGGAGGATGATGGCGTATAAGATGAGAGAATATTATTTTAGTTTATAACTATGCATCAGTCACCATTTATACCAAACCAACTCTACAAAAGGTCATTGATCCATGACGAGTATGGGGGTAATAGACAAGGTGGCATTTCTCCTTCAGCAAAAGTTCCATATATCTTTATTTTTTCAGGTAAATCTGGAGCTCAATATGGTTACCGAGATGGATGGGATAATCATAATATCTTCAGTTATACAGGTGAAGGCCAAGAAGGAGATATGCAATTCATCAAAGGTAATCTGGCCTTAAAAGATCACATTAACAGAGGTAAAAGAGTTTTCCTATTTGAGATTGAAGGTGGTGGATTGGTAAAATTTAGTTCGGAATTGGAATTCTACGATGCTGACTATTTTGAGACTCCAGATAAGAATGGCAGTAATCGAATTGGGATAAGATTCTTTCTTAAACGAATTGGTGTATCAATACCAGTAAACCCTGATCAATTTACATTACTTCCATTGAATCAAGATCCACATAAGATATTAGAATTAAACCTTCCAACTGTTACCGAACGTTCCGGATTAGTAACATCAAGAGTTGGACAAGGTGCATATAGAAAAAGAATCATACATAGATGGGAGTATAAATGCGCTGTTACTAATTTCAACAAATTAGATATTCTAATTGCTTCACATATTGTACCATGGTCAAAAGCAAGTGACCACGAAAGATTAGATGTAAATAATGGGTTACTCTTATCTCCTACATATGATGCACTCTTTGATAAACATCTAATAACATTTGACAATAATGGGAAAATTCAATTATCTGAAAAAATTGAATTTTCTGCATATCAAAAAATTGGTGTTACAGGGAAAGAACAGATAACTGATTTAAGCATGTATAATATTCAATATCTTGATCGTCACAATCAGATTTTTATTTAATTTTTTGTCGTAAATCCTTGATAGATAACGATACCTTACATATACCTCTTTTACGACAAATCCATACACCACAATTCCCGTTCCGGTATACCCTATCCCCAATTCCTGTATTACAAAATCCCAACTTCCCACCAAAATATGGTGATTGTGGAACTCTTGGGATATCGAGCTATTCGTGAATACCGATCCAATTTTTTTTAAAGTTTAATTGACCTACATTAAAATTTTGTGATATTTATTTATAAATAATATTATGAAATTACAGGAGCTTGTAAAACCAACTAAAGCCAGGAAGATGATTATGATTTTAAATGAAATTCAATTTCGCACCTTGGCTCAAAACGTATTGAACGAACAGGAAAAGAAGACCATAAAAAATACCCATTTAATTAAAATCAAACGCAATGAAAACAAGAATTAGAAAACCAAAATTTCAAGAAAAGGTTGTTTTCAGTGTTGAAATTGAAAATGAGAATTTAGAGAGTACTTACTATCCAGAATCCGAAGAATATGTTGAAGCATTTATTGGTAGTATGTTAAAGAAAAGAAATATGATTACTGAAAAAATATTCCTAGGTGGCGAGAAATCAAGTTTATATAGGTTCTTATCCGCACTTGTTGAAAACTATCATTATAGGGAAGTATATATGAATGACGACACTGCACTCTATGAAGATGATCCCGACTTTGATTAGTGCCAGTCAACTTTGTATGATCAGATTCTGGTGATCTAAGATATTCTCTGGCACTTACTTTTAAAATGCCAGAGAATATTCGAGGATCTGTAACACACTAATCTTGAGATACATCTGTATTAGGATTACTCTTTTTTAACTGAGCTCAAACAAACCCAACGCACTACTGGTTTCAAAGTTTGTATACCTCAAAGTAGTTGAAATATTACTATGTCCTACCAATCGAGATACCTTTATTAAACTCAAATGGTCTCCATTCTCAAAACCTTTCTTGATAGAACCTACAACCCACGATTTTCGTAGCATATGACTACTCGGGTTCCCGATATACTTTACCTTATACTCCTTCAAAATACCCTTTAAAATCCGATTAAATGACTGAACTGACATTGGTTTAAGTCCATTGGTCTTTTGGGAGGATAGGATGTAGGTTGAAGGGTCTGAGGCATGCGCCTCATATACAATGTCTAATACCTCTTTGAGCTTGGTAGACATGACTAGGATTCGTTCTTTGTCAGTTTTCTTCTCAATTCTGATAAACCTTTCACCGACTTGTACCCCAAGTAAATCCTCCCATTTGAGGTTGAGGTTGTCAATCACTCTCATTCCGAGTCTAACACCAATAGAAATCATTAGTAAGGCACGCGCCCTATCTTTTGATTTATTAGTTTGAAAGTCTCTCAGCAATCTTGATTCTAGATTCATGACTGTATCCCAGTCAAGTGAGTAAGTTGTTGTTTTAGTTCCTTTTTGCATTTTTTATATCTTTTAGTTGATAAAAATATATCATGGCTAAAATAGACAGTTAGATCAAAACGGCATAGTAACTAAACATTATTTAGCGCAATTTTAGCGCTTCAAAACTAAAGCGTTGATTTCTAACTAGATAGAAAAATGAAAATGTTTACTAATTAATAAAAGTGAATATTATGATTTTGAAATTAATCTTCCGGGTTCAAATCCCGGTCTCGCTACATGAAAATCAAGGACTTACGTTAAATCGTGGGTCCTTTGTTGTTTCTGCGTGAGGTTTGCGTGAGGTTTTTGTCATTTTATACCGAATACTCGAACTTTTAATGTTGATATTTCTAAAGCAGTTAAAACCTTTGGATCAAAGTAAAAGGGTTAATTTGCAATTAGAATAAAAGTAATAAATATCCAGCCATTTTGTGGCACCAATCATACTAGGTATGGATGGATTGGAGACATTTTATGGCTGGTATAAACTAGTTAGCGGTAATGCAAAAAGACACAACAAGACAATGAAACTCTACATAAAAAATATGGTTTGTAGCCGTTGCAAAATGGTGATAAAATCAGAGTTGGAAAATCTTGGACTTAATCCGATTACTTTTGAGTTGGGCGAAGTTGAAATTCAGGAAAGGGATATTAAAATTGTAAAAAACGAATTATTGAAAAGACTTCATTCACTGGGTTTTGACCTTATTGACAGCAAGAAAAGTAAAACTATTGAAAAGATAAAAAATCTAATTGTTGACTTAATTTATAATAAAAATATTGATATCAAGACTAATTTGTCAGAATATTTATCGAAAAGTTTACTTCAAGACTATAATACATTGAGTAGGCTTTTTTCGGAAGTTGAAAACACGACTATTGAGAAGTATTTTATTAATCAAAAAATTGAAAGAGTGAAAGAATTGCTGACCTATAATGAACTGACATTAAACGAGATTGCACATCAACTGAATTACAGCACCACATCATATCTGAGTAACCAATTTAAAAAAGTGACAGGATTTTCACCTAGCTATTTTAAACAACTAAAAGACAAAAAAAGAAAGCAAATTGAAGACTTGTAAAAGTTACAACTCTTTCCTGAAATAACACAACCTTTATCTTTGACATAAAATTGACCTTTGCACCATTCAATTTAACAACTTAAAATAAATAAAATGGTACACGAATATCAAATAACTGGAATGACCTGTTCGGGTTGTGAGGCAAAGGTAAAAAGCAAATTGCTTTCAATTCCTTTTGTAACTTCTGTTGAGGTTTCAAAAGATACGAATACAGGTACAATTTCAATGGACAAGCACATTAGCCTATCGGATTTCCAAAATGTACTTGGAGGACAAGAAAGTAAATATCAAATTTCCGCAATTAAACATAGTGAAATTGCGGAACAAACAAAATCGTGGTTTGAAACTTACAAACCAATTCTATTGATATTCTCTTACATAACCATTGTAACATTATTAATTCAATCAGGAAACCATCATTTTAATTTTATGCAATGGATGCAACATTTTATGGCAGGTTTCTTTTTAGTGTTTTCATTCTTCAAGTTCCTTAACCTTAAAGGCTTTGCAGAAAGTTATGTAATGTATGATGTGTTAGCAAAACAATTACCAGCTTGGGCTTACGCTTATGCCTTTGTAGAACTTGGTTTGGGTATTGCTAATCTTATTAATTTTAACCCTTTCGTTACAAACCTTACGACAGTTTTAGTAATGACAATTAGCATCGTTGGCGTACTGAAATCAGTTCTAAACAAAAAGAAAATTCAATGCGCTTGCTTGGGAGCAGTCTTTAACTTGCCAATGAGTACAATAACTATTATTGAAGACGGTCTTATGATAGTTATGAGTTTGACAATGCTATATTTGATGCGATGAAAATGCACTACCGCTAACATGGGTTTGGCAAAAGTGGGGCTTTATTACTAGGCTGAACATTTGTACTTTCTATTAGCTTTTGTACTAAATTTTAACTTTAGTACTTTCTAAACCCCTTTTTTCCTAAAAGTTGGCAAAATTTGATTTCCTTGTTTAATATGTAAGGTAGGGTGGTTCTTAGGTTATTAAACAACCAGTATAAAATTGAAGAAATACAACCATTTATCACTAATTTTGTTATTATTTCTATGAGCAGAGTCACTATTATATTTACTATTTTGTTTTTTGGATGCTTAGTCAATTCCAATGAAACTTTTGCTTGTAAAAAGAGCAATGGGAAAATAGCGTCTGCTCCATCAAATCACAGTAGTGCTGAAAATAATAAAATAGAAAGTTGCTGCAAAAAACAAGATAATTCAGAACAAGAGCATGATTGTAGTAAAAAATGCGAAGACCACAAGTGTGAGTGTCCTAATTATAGTGTGCAAACTTTTCTAAAGTTAACTGAACCGGATTCAATCCCTTCTACTGAATTTTATACCAATAAGTCATACCCTATATTGAAACCATCATTTTATAATGATGTTTATATTTCAATTTGGCAGCCTCCTAAAATTGTTTAATTAATAACAATTTAAATTCAAGTTATCCACTTGAACATTCTTCTTTATAATAAAATAAAAAATAAATTATGAAATCAATAAAATTATTGATGGCTACTGCCATACTTTTTTACGCATTTAATGTGAATGCTCAAACTAAAACAAGCATTAATCAAGTGCTAAATACATATATTACTTTAAAAGATGCACTAGTCAAAACTGATGCAGCTGGTGCCTCTGTATTTGCCAAAGAACTACTGAGTTCAATAGATGCGGTAAATATGACTGAACTAGATGCTACAACGCACACGCAGTGGATGAAAGTTGTTAATGACTTAAAAGAAGATGCTGAACATATCAGTGAGACAAAAGAGATCACACATCAAAGAGACCACTTTATGAGTTTATCTAAAAACCTTTTTACTGTATTGAAGGTCTCTAAATCTGAAACACCCATCTACTATCAATTTTGTCCAATGGCGAATAAAGGTAAAGGGGCGAACTGGTTGAGTTTAGAAAACAAGATTAAGAATCCCTATTATGGCAATCAAATGTTGACCTGCGGTAAAGTAGTTGAGACCATACAATAATAAAAAAATGAAATTAAATAATATATCGATTTACCTTGTTGTAATTTCTTTGTTATGGGCATCAGTTAATCTATCTGCTCAAAAGGTCGTTAGGTATGATTTACATGTAAGAGACACTTTGGTGAATTTTACAGGTAAAACCAAAAGAGCTATTGCTGTGAATGGACAAATACCCATGCCAACAATGACTTTTACACAAGGTGATACAGCCGAAATTCACGTATATAACGAGTTGAAGGAATCTACTTCTTTACATTGGCATGGTCTTATTTTGCCAAATAAAGAGGATGGCGTTCCTTATTTAACACAAATGCCAATCGAACCTGGTACCTCACATGTATATCGTTTTCCTATTGCACAAAATGGGACACACTGGTATCATAGTCATTCAGGTTTGCAAGAGCAAATTGGGATGTATGGTTCAATGATATTGAACAAGAGAAACGATGATCTTACTTTTAGAAAGGGTATTGATGACTTACCTACTATACCAGTGGTAATTAGTGAGTGGACGGATTACAATCCAAATAATATTCACAGAATGTTGCATAATGCAACTGATTGGTTCGCGATTAAAAAGGGAACTACTCAAAGTTATGCAGAAGCTATAAAAGAAGGTCATTTTACTACCAAAGTCAAAAATGAATTTAAGCGCATGTTGGCAATGGATGTAAGTGATGTGTATTATGACAAGTTCTTATTGAATGGAAACCAAGAAAGTCAATTATCACAATTCAAAGCTGGAGATAAAGTAAGATTGAGAATATCTAACGGTGGTGCATCCACCTATTTTTGGTTAAACTATGGTGGTGGTAAGTTTCAAGTTGTTGCTAATGATGGAAATGATGTTGAGCCCGTTGAAGTAGATAGGTTAATCATTGCTGTTTCTGAGACCTATGATATTGTTTTGACTGTTCCTGAAAAGAATAAATCATTCGCGTTCCAAGCTACTTCAGAAGATAGAATTAATCGAGCGTTAATGTATGTGGGTGAAGGTGAAAAACAAATAATGACACCCTTGCCTAGATTAAAGTATTTTGAAGGAATGAAGATGATGAACTCTATGATGAAAATGAATGGGGACTTAGATGATATGGGAATGCAAATGAGTTTAAATCAAATGGATATGAATGTAGTGATGTATCCAGAAATCACAGGTCCATCAAGTGCTCAGCTAAAATCCA
>JACCDN010031859.1_pt1 | contig 34473 bp, 28 predicted proteins | sample 7441691 | NCBI WGS metagenome assembly JACCDN01 (sample SAMN15323439, study PRJNA562643) | freshwater metagenome | isolation source: river surface water | place: USA:Blue River Watershed | collected 2017-08-16
ATGCAAGTATTTAAGGATCAAAGTAAAATCATCATTACCTGTAATAAATGGTTAGCACCAGCTTTAAGAAATGAAGTGATTTCTTTGGGTTTTGATATTGATAGGGTTTTTCAAACAGGTGTAGAATTAACCGGAAATGTGAATGATTGTATCAAATTGAACATGAATTTGAGAACAGCCAGTCAGGTAATGTATTCTTTGAAAGCATTTATTTGCAACGATCCAGATGAATTATACCGTCAAGCATTAAATATACATTGGGAGAAAATGATTCAACCTGATGGTTATTTTTCAGTGATCAGCAATGTCTTTAATCCAACTATACAAACCAATTTGTTTGCCAATCTTAGAGTGAAAGATGCCATTGTAGATAGAATAAGAAAAGCAACGAACAAAAGACCAACCACTGGTTCAGAATTATCTGGAGCAGTAGTGTATTTGTTTTGGAAGAATGATGAAGCGGAATTATTCCTTGACACTTCTGGTGCATCATTGGCAAGACATGGTTATAGAAAATTGCCAGGTAAAGCACCTATGTTAGAGGCTTTGGCAGCAGCTACTATTTTGTCTACTAAATGGGATAGATTTACTCCCTTTATTAATCCAATGTGTGGTTCTGGAACATTAGCTATTGAAGCAGCCTTGATTGCTACCAAATGCGCCCCAGGTTTAATTAGACATAACTATGCGTTTATGCATTTATTAGGATATGATCCTGCGGTGTATGAGGAAGAAAGAGCTGTATTAGAAAGACAAGTAAGAGCATTGCCTTCTTTAAAAATTATCGCATCAGATTTAAGCAAGGAAGCCATTAAAGTAGCTAAAATAAATGCAACTGCTGCCGGCGTAGAAGATTTGATTGATTTTCAAGTCTGCGATTTTGAATCTACCAGTTTGCCTGAAAATATGAACGGAGCTATTGTCATGTTCAATCCTGAATACGGTGAGAGATTGGGAGAAGAAGTTGAATTAGAAAAAACCTATGCAAGAATGGGAGATTTCTTGAAAAATAAATGCAAGGGTGCGACAGGTTATATATTTACAGGTAATTTAGAATTGGCTAAAAAAATAAGATTAAAACCTAGTAGAAGAATTGAATTCTTAAATGCAAAAATAGATTGCAGATTATTAGAATACGAAATGTATGAGGGAACTAGAAGGGTAGAAAAAGCTCTTTTATAGTCTGAATAAAAATTGATTACTTAAATTACTTATTTTAAGTTTATTGGCATAGAATAATTCTCCATCAAGTTGAATGGGTAAAGCTTTTTCTGATTCAATTAAGAATTCTTTTCCTAATTGATGTGTTATAAAAGGATATTTCAAATGTTTGCCTTTTTTTATGATAGGTAAATACCATAATCTTTTCCAAATAGGCATTTTGTTTGCTAAAACCATATCTAAATATCCATCATTGATTTGTGCGGTTGGTGCAATGAAAAATCCACCACCTGCCCTTGAAGAATTAACAAATAAGGCTAATAAAAAATATCCCTCAATTTGTTGTTCTGCTGTTTTAATTGTTAAAAAAGATTCTTTAAAGAATAATATTTTATAGATCACAGCCAATAAATAACCAAAATGTCCGCCGATAAATCTAATGGTTTTCATAGATGCAACAATCTCTCCATCAAATCCAATACCTAGGCAATTAATATACAGTCTGTCGTTTACCTTACCTGCATCAATGTATTGCGGAGTTCTGTTGAAAATACTTTCAAATAAAGCTTCATTGGATAGGCCTCCATATAATTTCCAAGCAAAATCATTTCCAGTTCCCCCATTGAATAAAACGATTGGAATTTTACAATCGGGATATTGGTTGATAAAATAATTGATAGTTCCATCACCGCCAATAATAAAACAATCTGTGTAGTTATGTAATACTTCGTTACTAGGCCAATTATTTGTAAAAATGGAACTTTGAATACCCAATGCTTTAAGCTTTGAATTTAACCAATTAGCAGTTATTTCACCTTTGTGTTTACCTGATTGGTTATTGGCTAAAATGGCAACAGAAGTAATTTTACTCATTAGATTAATTGTACAATAAATAAGGTTCAATTTCTTTTTTCCAATATTCTACTCTTAAAAGAATTTGTATTTTTTGTAACCAATTTTGCAAGGGTAGGTCAAATAATGTTTCTGCATTAGGAATTCCTAATAATAAAGAAAGATGATTTTTGCCACTGGGATTTGCATTGGTTGGATAAGTTGCCCATTCAAAATGATTTGGATGTAAATCTTTGATTATTTTAAGCAACAATAATCCATTTAATACGGCATCATAGTTTTCAGGGTCTTTCACTTTACAATGTATTCCAGGTAGCCATTCTTTTTCGCTTTTAAAAGAAAGACTTAATATTTCCATTTCTAGATCTTCGTTGAACATGTTTTTGCAAACAGCTACTATGGCATCCATATTGAACCAAGGCGCACCAAACCATTCAAATGAATAAGTGGTTCCTCTTCCAATGGAAACATTAGTGGCTTCGAAAAAACATAAACCTGGATACAACAAACAAGCATTATAATTTTGTATTGCTGGAGAGGTTGCTACCCAAGGAGTATTCCATTCAGAAAACATATCCGTTCTCTTTAATCCAGTACAAGCAATTACTTCAAGTGCTGCATTCCATTGTTTTGTTGTATTAAAGTACAATGCTAATTCACCCAAACTACATTGATGTTTAATAGGGATATTAAATCTTCCAATAAAACTGGAAACAGTCTCATCCAAAGATGGCCCTTCAATCATTGCAAGATTTCCACTCAATGGATTCGGTCTATCTAATAAAATAATTTTCTTTTTGAACTTTGCAGCTGATTCCAAACAATAGGTCATTGACCATAAATAAGTATAAAATCTGGTACCAGCATCTGGTATATCAAACAATAAAATCTCAATACCTTTTAGATCTTCTTCTGATGGCGCGTATTTTTCACCATATAAACTAATAATTGGGAGTCCTGTTAAAGGATCTATTCCATCTTTCATTTTTGCTCCATCAGCTCCCTTGGTATCAATCCCATGTTCTGGAGAGAATAATTGGGTAATATTAAATCCTGCTTTGATTAAAGCTATTCTGCTAGGTGTTTGATCAAATGTTCTAGCTGCATCATTGGTTAAAAAACCAATGGAAGAAGTTTTCCAAGATGGATTGCTTTCAATGAGATGATCTATTCCGAAACGAATTCCCATTCCAAATCTTTTTTCAAAGTTTCCAATACATTAAAAATGATAGGACATCTATCGTAATGCATGTAAGTAGTAAAAAGTCTTTTGTTAAAGTCCTTAACATGAAAAGCAGGAAATTCTTTGCAACCTTCAAATCGATGTTCATATACACTGCAGCTGTTTCCTACTAAAAAATGACAGGGTATGGCGTTTAACACCATTCTACCAGATTCGCCTTTTTCCAAATATTTTTGATCAAACTCTTCTCTGTTTTGTCCTAAATGAGCAGCAAGATTGTCGGCTTCTTGGTTATTGATATTTACCATTAGGCTTTTACAACAATTGCCACAGGCTGTACAGTCAATTTGAGGAGAAATGGTGTTAGAAAGGTCAAAAACGGCTTTATCCAAGCTTTCACTATCCATTTCTCTCAGAAAATCCTGGAATTGGAGGTTTTCTGGTGTCAATAGAACGGCCTGGTTTTTGATCCATTCTAAGTCAACAACGGGGTATTTGGGTCTATTTTCGATGGGTTAAAGATAATGCTTTAATCCATTTATCCACATTTGACCCATTTTGGACAATTTTAGATGGCATAAGGCCGTTTGAGAATTAGATTTGCACAAAGTCGGGGCATTTTTTGCCCCTAAAGTATTGATAATTATGGCAGAAGCTAAAGTACCCGTAGAATATAACGAAGACTCCATTAGGTCTTTAGATTGGAAAGAACATATAAGATTAAGGCCCGGTATGTATATCGGAAAATTGGGTGACGGTTCGGCACCTGATGATGGAATCTATGTTTTAATTAAAGAGGTTATTGATAACTGTATTGATGAGCATACCATGGGTTATGGTAAGCAGGTGGAAATTAGTATCCAAGATAAAACAGTCACGGTTCGAGATTATGGTAGAGGTATTCCCTTGGGTAAAATTGTTGATGTTGTAAGTAAGATTAATACCGGTGCTAAATACGATAGTAAAGCCTTCCAAAAGTCGGTGGGTTTGAATGGGGTAGGTACCAAAGCCGTGAATGCCTTAAGTGAGGATTTTACAGTAACTGCTTTCAGAGATGGTAAAACAAGATCTGCAAGTTTTAAGAAGGGTCAATTAATCGAAGAAACCAAAGAAGCTAAAACTACAGAAGCCAATGGTACATTGGTGAGTTTTGTACCTGATTCGACGGTGTTTAAAAACTTTCATTTTATTTATGAATACATTGAAAGTCAGCTATGGAACTATTGTTATTTAAATGCTGGCTTGAGTATTTATTTTAATGATAAAAAGTTTATCAGTAAGAATGGTTTATTGGATTTATTAGAAAGAAAAACCAATCCTGATGAATTAAGATATCCCATCATTCATTTAAGCGGAGAAGATATTGAAGTAGCCATTTCTCATAACAACGATTATGGTGAAGATATTTTCTCTTTTGTGAATGGCCAGTATACAACACAAGGGGGTACGCATCAACAAGCTTTTAGAGAAGCTTATGTTAAAGTGATTCGTGATTTCTATAAAAAAGATTACGAAGCTTCTGATGTTAGAACCAGTATTGTAGCTGCTGTTTCTGTTAGAGTTCAAGAACCGGTTTTTGAAAGTCAGACAAAAACAAAGCTAGGTTCTCAAAATGTTGCGGATGGCGGGCCTAGCATGAAAAACTTTGTTACTGAGTTTTTGGCGAAAGAATTGGATAATTTCTTACACAGAAATCCAACGACTGCGGATGCTTTAAAGAAAAGAATTGAGCAAAACGAAAGAGAAAGAAAAGAATTAGCGGGTATCAAAAAGTTGGCCAATGAAAGAGCTAAAAAAGCCAATCTGCATAATAAGAAATTAAGAGATTGTAGAGTACACTTAAATGATGATGCACCTACTAAGAATAAAGAAGTGTTTGTGTCCAATCAACAAAATACTACCTTATTCATTACCGAGGGTGATTCTGCAAGTGGTAGCATTACCAAATCTAGAAATGTAGATACTCAAGCAGTATTTAGTTTGAGAGGTAAGCCTTTAAATGCTTTTGGTTTAACCAAGAAAGTGGTTTACGAAAACGAGGAATTCAATTTATTACAACACGCATTGAATATTGAAGATGGACTAGAAGGTCTAAGATACAATCAAATCGTCATTGCAACTGATGCCGATGTGGATGGTATGCACATTCGTTTATTGATGCTTACTTTCTTTTTACAATTCTTCCCTGATTTAGTAAAGAAAGGGCATGTATATGTTTTAGAAACTCCATTATTTAGAGTGAGAAACAAACAAAAGACGATTTACTGTTACGACGAGCAAGAGAAACAAAATGCCATTAAAGAATTAGGAGCTAAACCTGAGATTACTCGATTCAAGGGATTGGGTGAAATTAGTCCTGATGAATTTGGAAAATTTATTGGAGCGGATATTAAGTTGGCGCCAGTATTACTTGAACAAGGAGATCATATTCAACATTTGTTGGAATACTATATGGGTAAGAATACTCCTGAGAGACAAGATTTTATTATCAATAATTTAAAAGTAGAACTAGATAAAGCAAATGATACACATAGTATTTAATACTGCAGATATTGCAGCCTTGGAAGCAGCTATAGAATTAGATGAAAGTCTTGCTGGAAAAATTATCGAGATTAAAGATGATTATGCGGTAGGGCCTTTGTTGGATATTTACGAAACGGAAGGTTTCCAATTAAGAAAAAATTGGTGGGCTAATGTACTAGCGCATTCTCCTTATACTGATCAATTAGATATTGTAGATGATCGTTTAACGGTACATCAATTAATCAATGCATTAAATCATGATGAAAATGAAAGCATCTGGATTTGGATGGGACAAAATGCACATGATGTTTGCGGTTATTACTGGTTAATGAGTCAGTTCAAAGAATATCAAGGTAGAATTCAAGTATTGTATTTAAATAATTTGCCTTTTTTAAATGAAAAAGGGCAATTGTTTTATCCAACATATTTAAGTCAAATTCAGCCCAAAGAATTTTTAAAAGCAAAAAAATTAGCAAGACCTATAACTTTAAGTGAGTTTGAATTAGATCCAGATGAGTGGAAGAAAATTTGTACCGAACAAGAAGTGGTAAAGTTCTTGGAAGGTGGAAAGAAGATTGTAAATATGGATATCAATTTTTACGATAAAGAAATATTGTCATTGCTAACTAAGAATGCGCAAAAATTGCCTAGTGCTTTATCTAATATTTTAGCTAAAATGAAGGTAAAAACAGGGGATGCTTTTGTAGTATATAGATTAAAGGCATTAGCAGATTTAGGCAAGATTGTTTTTGTGGGGGATTGGGAAAAAGGATGGAAAGATATGGTTATTCAAATGCCAGGTGGGTCAAATCAAGTTGTTGAAGATTAATCAATAAGTTATGTCTATACAAGTAAGTGCAATTGATGTAAAAGCGGTGGATGAAAGAGGCGCCTTGCATTATTTTAGTACAGATAGAACTGGGGAATTTTTATTGGTTTATAGAAATGCTGGAACCATCAGTGGACAACATTATCACAATGGCATTTTTAAAGGGAAAAACCCAGAGGAAATGTTATTAGTTCAGGGAGAGATTATTTTAAATTGGAAAGATATTCAAACCCAAGAAATTGGCACAATGAATATTAAAGCTCCTTCAAGAGTAATCATTCCTGCAAAAATTTGGCATGAAGTAAAAGCAATAACAGATATTGTTTTTATTGAATTAAATAGTTTGAAAGACGGAAGTGAAGATACGCATAGATTATAGTGTCTTCTAATATGTATAAATATGGCAAAAGAGAAAAACTTAAGTAGGGTTACAGAAAATGAATCAGGCGTTCAAGGACAATATAAAAATTGGTTCTTGGATTATGCTTCTTATGTAATATTAGAGAGAGCGGTACCAGCAATTGAAGATGGTTTAAAACCAGTTCAAAGAAGAATCTTGCACGCCATGAAAGAAATGGATGATGGAAGATTTAATAAAGTGGCAAACATTATTGGTCAAAGTATGCAGTATCATCCACATGGTGATGCGAGTATTGGTGATGCATTAGTAAATATTGGTCAAAAGAATTTATTAGTAGAGACACAAGGTAACTGGGGTGATGTTAGAACGGGAGATGCAGCTGCAGCTTCAAGATATATCGAAGCTAGATTAAGCAAGTTTGCATTAGAAGTAGCATTTAATCCCAAAACGACAGAATGGGCTTTAAGTTATGATGGTAGAAAGCAGGAGCCTGTTACTTTACCTATGAAATTCCCTTTATTATTAGCACAGGGCGCTGATGGTATTGCGGTGGGTTTATCCACTAAAATTTTGCCTCATAATTTTAATGAATTATTAGAAGCTAGTGTTAAGTATTTAAAAGGTAGAAAATTTGAATTATTGCCAGATTTTCAAACGGGTGGTATGGTGGACGCTTCTAATTATAATGATGGGAAAAGAGGAGGTAAAATAAGAGTAAGAGCGCATATCGAAGAATTAGATAAAAAGACTTTAGTCATTAAAGATGTTCCTTATGGAGTAACCACTACTCAATTAATGGAGAGTATTACTAAGGCCAATGACCAAGGTAAAATAAAGATCAAAAAAGTAACGGATGTAACTGCTGCAGAGGTAGAGATTCAAATTGATTTAGCGACTGGAATATCTCCAGATATTACCATTGATGCTTTATATGCTTTTACAGATTGCGAGATTAGTATTTCTCCTAATGCTTGTATTATTATTGACCAAAAGCCACATTTCGTAGGTGCTACTGAATTATTAAAGTATTCAGTTGATCATACGAAAGAGTTACTAAAAAAAGAACTTGAAATCCAATTAAAGGAATTAGAAGAAAAATGGCATTTCACTAGTTTAGAGAAAATCTTTTTTGAGGAAAAAATTTACCAAGAACTAGAAAAGAAACATTTAAACTGGGATAAGGTAATTGATGCTATTGATAAAGCATTTGAGCCATTTAAAAAGAAGTTCAAAAAACCTATTGAAAGAACAGATTTATTAAAATTAACTGATAAACCAGTTAGGAGAATTTACAAATTAGATATCGAAGATTTGATTCAACAAATCAAAGATATAGAGCAAACCATCAAGGAAGTAAAAAATAACTTAGCCAATTTGGTGGACTATGCTGTAAGTTATTATGAAAACTTACAAAAGAAATATGGTAAGGGTAAAGAGCGTAAAACAGAGATCAAAGAGTTTGATACTATTCAAGTTAAGCAAGTAGCTATTGCCAATACTAAATTATATATCAACAGACAGGAAGGTTTCATTGGAACTTCGTTGAAGAAAGACGAGTTCTTATGTGATTGTACTGACTATGATGATATTATAGCTTTCACTAAGTCGGGCATTATGAAAGTGGTGAAGGTTTCAGATAAAGTATTTATAGGGAAGGATATTTTACACGCAGCTGTTTTCCAAAAAAATGATGAGCGAACTACCTACAATATGATTTATGTGGATGGTGCCAGTGGAATTAGCTATGCAAAAAGATTTAATGTAACAGGAGTAACAAGAGATAAAGAATATCCATTGGCTAAATCTTCTGAAAAATCTAAAGTACATTATTTAACAGTCAATGCTAATGGAGAAGCCGAATCCGTTAAAATTGTATTAAGTCCTAATTGTTCTGCAAGAATCAAAGAATTTGATTTCTTCTTTGAAACATTGGAAGTTAAAGGAAGAAGTAGTGTGGGTAATCAGGTGACTAAATATCCTATTAAAACTGTAAAGCTTAAAGAAGCTGGAAAGAGCACTTTAGTTGGAAGAAAATTATGGTTTGATGATAAATTTGGTAGATTAAACACTGAAGAGAAAGGAATTTACTTAGGTACTTTTGAAGACGATAAATTATTGGTGATTACTAAAGATGGATATTATGAAGTTACTGATACGGAACAAACCCAAAGATTTGATCCAGAGAAAGTAATGTTTATAGAAAAATTCAATCCTGAAAAGATTATCACTGCGGTATATTTAGATAGTGATAAGTTGCAATTTAATATCAAGCGATTTAAGATTGAAACAACCACTTTAAAAACGCCATTCTCATTTATTAAAGAAAGTCCAGACAATTATGTTGCTGCTATAAGTACCCATGTAGAGCCTATTTTAGTGGTTCAGTCTGGCAGAGGTGCTCAAGTAAGAAAAGCCAAGTTTAAAGTAAGTAAAATGGTGGATGTAATGGGCACCAAAGCAGTAGGTACTAAATTGGTAGATTTTAGTAAGACCATTGAAATGGATTGGGAGAATAAAGTAGTTATTAAAGATCCTAATGATGAACAACCTGAATTGTTCTAAATTTATATAAACGAAAGTATATGTCAACCGTAAAAGTGGGTGAGTTTAATTTAATGAGAGTGGATCGCAAGGTTGACTTTGGATTTTATATGGATGATGGGGAAGAAGGCATTCTTTTACCCAAAAGATTTGTTCCTTCTGGATTACAAGTTGGAGATACAATTAGTGTATTTGTATATCATGATTCCGATAATCGTTTAATAGCTACCACCCAAGAACCATTGGCCGTTGTGGGAGATATTGCAGCTTTAAAAGTAGTATCAGTTACCAGACAGGGTGCATTTTTAGATTGGGGCTTAATGAAGGATTTATTTGTACCTGTATCTCAACAACTTTCTACCATGAGAATTGGTGGTAAGTATTTAGTGAAGCTATATATTGATGCACAAACTGGCAGGGTAGCTGCTACAGAGAAAATTGATAAGCAAATTAGCAATGATCATCTTACTGTAAAAGAAGGTGATAAGGTTAAAGTTCAGGTTTATAGAGAATCTGAATTAGGATATGTAGTTATTGTAAATGGTTTGCATCAAGGATTGGTTTATAAAAATGAAGTATTCACTCATTTGCATATTGGACAATATATTGATGAAGCTTTTGTGAAGAAAATTAGAGAGGGCAATAAGTTAGATATTGGTATTGGTAAACAAGGGGTAGAAAAATTATCTGGAGACCAAGCCACTATTATTAGATTATTAAAAATGCATAAAGGTTTTTTACCTTACCACGATAAATCAAGTCCAGATGATATTTATGCTTTTTTTGGTATGAGTAAAAAAGCATTTAAAATGAGTGTGGGTATTTTGTATAAAGCAAAATTGATTACCATCGAAGAAGAAGGAATCAAATTGGTTGAAGAAACCACAACAGAAACAACTCCTCAATCATAATATTAAATGGAATGAACATGGCAAAGGAAGTGTATATTGTAGCTGCAGTAAGAACACCTATTGGATCTTTTGGTGGTTCATTAAAATCTTTTACTGCTACCCAATTAGGGGGTATTGCTATTAAAGCTGTTCTCGAAAAAGTTCAATTAGATCCTTCAAAAGTTGATGAAGTAATATTTGGCTCTGTTATTCAAGCAGGATTGGGTCAGGCGCCAGCTAGACAAGCAGCTATTTATGGTGGATTGCCTCATAAAGTTATTTGTACTACCGTTAATAAGGTTTGTGCAAGTGGAATGAAAAGTATTACTCAAGCTGCACAATCCATTTTATTAGGAGATGCTGATATTATTGTAGCAGGTGGAATGGAAAGTATGAGTAATGTACCTTTTTATAATACTCAACAAAGATGGGGTAATAAATACGGAGATATTACAATACAAGACGGATTAGCTAAAGATGGTTTAGTAGATGTTTATGATAAGGTAGCAATGGGAAATTTTGCAGACTTATGTGCTAAAGAACATGCTATTTCTAGAGAAGATCAAGATGCTTTTGCGGTTGCAAGTTATCAAAAATCTCAAAATGCTACTGAAAAGGGATTGTTTAAAGAAGAAATTATACCTATCTCTATTGCACAGAAAAAAGGGGATCCTATTATTGTTGATAAAGATGAAGAGCCATTCAATGTGAAGTTTGATAAAATCAATGCTCTTCAACCAGCATTTACTAAAGAAGGTACAGTAACTGCAGCTAATGCAAGTACCATGAATGATGGTGCTGCAGCAGTATTATTAATGAGTGGAGAAAAACTGAGAGAATTAGGTTTGAAGCCACTTGCCAAGATTATGAGTTATGCAGATGCAGAACATGATCCTAAATGGTTTACCACTGCTCCTTCATTAGCACTGCCTAAAGCATTGTCTAAGGCAAATCTTTTGGTAGATCAAATAGATGCTTTTGAATTCAATGAAGCATTCTCCGTAGTGGGTATTGTTAATACTCAATTACTTAAAATTGATGCTAACAAAGTAAATATACATGGAGGTGCTGTTTCTCTAGGTCATCCATTAGGTTGTAGCGGAGCTAGAATTATAGTAACCTTGACACATATATTACAACAAAATCAAAAGCAATTGGGTGCTGCTGCCATTTGTAATGGGGGAGGCGGAGCTTCAGCAATAGTGATTGAAAGATGTAATTAGTTTTGATTAATTTGTTCGATTAATTCATCCATCATAATACCGTAATGACTTTCGTCATAAGTGCATTCGCCTTTTTTAATCAATAAAATTTGAGGAGATTCATGATGAACTTGAAATACTTCGGCAATAGCATTCGAAATGGGTCTATAATTCAATAAGTCTAAGTAATAAAAATCTACGCCCTCTGGAGCATTTTCTCTTTCGAATCTAGATAAAGCCATTTTAGAAATACTACAAGTAGTACTATGTTTAAAAATTACTTGAGGAGTATTCGCAGAGTTTAATTTAATCGTTTCAAGTTGTTCCTCAGTAGTCAATGGTATCCAATTCATGGCTTCATAATTTTGGGATAAAATTAGTCAAATTATTTTAACTATTTTGATAGAATTGAATGCTTGGCGTTTTTAATTGTTTAACTTCACACTATAATTAAAACTATGCAGTTACAATTAACCCAACCCATTTGTTTTCTTGATTTAGAAACTACTGGAATTAATGTTAGTCTTGATAAAATAGTAGAAATTGCTATTATCAAAATAATGCCAGATGGTACTAAGCAAGTAAAAAGAAAATTGGTCAATCCTGAAATGCCTATTCCTCATTCTGCTACGGAAGTTCATGGGATCTCCGATGAAATGGTAAAAGATGCGCCAACATTCAAACAAATAGCCAACGAAATAAAACAATTTATTGAAGGGTCTGATTTGGCAGGATATAATAGTAACCGTTTTGATATTCCCATGTTGAACGAAGAATTTTTAAGAGCTGGTATTAGCATAGACATGCTTTCTAGAAAGTTACTAGATGTTCAAAAAGTGTTTCATATGATGGAACAAAGAACGCTATCTGCTGCTTATAAATTTTATTGTGAGAAGAATTTGGAAGATGCACATACAGCTGAGGCAGATGCAATGGCTACTTTTGAAGTGTTAGAGGCCCAAGTAGTAAAATACCCACAAATTGGAAATACGGTAGAATCTATTGTGAAATTTACTGGGGAAGACCAGATTATCGACTTTGCTAGAAGATTTGTTTATGAGAATGGTGTGGCCGTTTTTAATTTCGGTAAGCATAAGGGGAAACCTGTAACTCAAGTACTTAAGGAAGAGCCACAGTACTATGATTGGATGATGAAAGGTGATTTTGCCCTTCATACCAAGCAAAAATTGACTGAAATCCTAAATAAGTCAATATTAAATAAATAGTTTATATTTACACATATTAAATTTTAAAAATCACTACCCCCTAAACAGTGAAAAAATTAGTCATCATTCCAACTTATAACGAAAAGGAGAATATCCTTTCCATCGTTAATACAGTTTTATCTCTACAAGGGGCTTATAATATTTTAGTGATTGATGATGGGTCACCAGATGGCACTGCTCAAATTATTAAAGACAATATTCCTAAACATCCAGGAAGATTATTCTTAGAAGAAAGATCAGGTAAATTAGGATTGGGTACAGCTTATATTCATGGTTTTAAATGGGCATTAGCAAATCAATATGATTATATATTTGAAATGGATGCCGATTTCTCACACAACCCTAATGATTTAGAAAGATTATATAATGCATGTGAAAAAGATGGGGCAGATGTAGCTATTGGAAGTAGATATGTAAAAGGTGGTGCAACAGAAAACTGGCCTTTGGATAGATTAATATATTCAAAAGGTGGTTCTGCTTACACTAGAATTATCACAGGTATGCCAGTCAAAGATCCAACCGCTGGTTTTGTATGTTATAAAAACAAGGTTTTAGCTACAATCAATCTGGACAATATTAAATTTATTGGATACGCCTTTCAAATTGAAATGAAATTTGCTTCTTGGCGCTTAGGATTTAAGTTAAAAGAAGTACCTATTACCTTTGTTGATCGAAAAATAGGCATCAGTAAAATGTCCAAAGGCATCATTAAAGAAGCCATTTTAGGTGTTTTACATATGCAATGGCAACATATTACTGGTCGCTTTATCAAAAGTATAAAGCGTGTCTATGTTAGTCTTTTTTTATAGTTTCTAGAATTCTAGTATAAATCCTACAGTGGGTGTTATAAAGACTTGGTTCCCGTCTGCTAAAGAAGGGATAGCATTAGATCCATCTTTTTTAACCGGTTTCCCATCTGTTGTTTTAAATGTTCCATCTGGATTAGATTCAAATATATACGCGCTAGGAGCCACACTTGAACTTCCATACCAATTGGTGATATCTAAGAAAAAGTCTAAGGTTGCTTTCTTATAAAAATACTTTTTATCAATTCTTAAATCACTTGAATTAAAAGGATTGACTCTTAATGTATTTAATCTAGAATAATCTAAAACACCTTGTCTTAAAGTAACAAAGTTTAATCTACTAGCAACACTGTCGAATGGTGTGTAAGGAGTGCCTCCTTGGAATCTAAATTTCAATCCCAATTCCCAATTCTTATTGAATTTATAACCAGCCGTTAAACTTAATAAGTGAATATTTTCCCATGCACTAGGAATAAATTTTCCTGCAAAATTGGTATAGGAACTTCTAAAGTAACTATAACTTGCTACGCCAAAGAATCTCTTGGTTAATTTTTGTTGTGCAAATAATTCAAATCCATAACTCTTTCCAAAACCAGTTGTGCTAATTGGTTCGTTACCTAAAATATTGAAATCTGCGCCTAGGTTAGATAAGCTAATGCCTTTTTGAATACTAATAGGCACCCCAAAATATTTTTTGGCAAAAACTTCAAAGGTAAATCTACTCGCATCACTAGGAATATATTCAATACCAGCTACATAATGATTACTACCAATATAATCTGCATTCTTATTTACAAAATTGCCATTTAAATCTTTAAATCCAAGTACGGTCAATGGAGCTACTTTGAAATATCTTCCTATTGAAGCATTCAAATTAATCTTATCTGTCAACACATAGCTAAAGCCTAATCTAGGAGAGATTCTGCTCATAAAATCTTTACCTGAATTATTAAAGCCATTTCCATCTGTTCTAATACCGGCACTAATACCTAATCTATTATTAAATGCTCGTTTTCCCATTTGAAAAAACGCACCATATTTTTTAAAAGCTAAATCTGTAAAATAATTATAAGTAAGTGGGGTATTAACAGATTGTCCAGTAACAGATGGGATATAATTTTTTAAAACTTGGTAGGTGTAGTTGTCATATTCTACCGTTTGAATATTTGCACCAGTTGTCCATTTAATACCTAAGAAATTTTTAGTGATATCAAATCTTAATTTATTCTCAATTTCGTTAGATCTGAATTGTAAAGTTAATTCTCCTTTATTTTGAGATAAATTGTCTTCGTATTTTTCGTTTAAATTGTTCAAATGATTTCTACTTAAGCTCAATGTCCAATAACCCTTATTGATCAATCTTTTAAGTGAAGCACCCATTGTATAGTTCCATTGATTAATAGATGGACTAGAGTTTAAAGCATAAATTTTTTCTGGTGTTGCATTTTTGGGTGCTACAAAATAAAAATCATCAATAGCACCTACTCCCAAAAATGTCAATGTTGTTTTAGGATCAATTTGGTGGGTGATTTTATATTGAAAATCCCAAAAATTTGGGCGGATTGGAAGATCTAATACATAAAAAAGATATTGTAAGTAACTTCTTCTTGCAGATGCCAAGAAAGTAGTTTTACCGGATTTTGATAATGGGCCATTAAAAGTACTTGCAAATTCAGTGGCACCCATTCTTATATTGGTTTCTAACTTATTGGGGTTGCCTCTTTTTTGTTTGAATTCAAAAACAGATGATAATGCGTTATCAAACTTTGCATCAAAAGCTGAAGTGGACAATTTTACTTCGTCGATAAATGAAACATTCAAAATACCTTGAGGGCCACCAGCACTACCTTGTGTAGAGAAGTGGTTGATCACTGGGATTTCAATTCCATCTAGATAAAACACATTCTCATTCGGCGCTCCACCTCTTACAATAATATCATTTCTAAAACCTGCACTTGTACTAGCTGATCCAGTTACACCAGGTAAGGTTTGTACCACTTTGGATATATCAAAATTACTACCTGGGCTAGACTTGATTTCTTCGGCTGTTAATTTTTGAACACTTAACGGGGTTTCTAATGTAGCTGCTCTAACGGTCTTTCTATTACCACCTACCAATACTTCTTTTAAGGTAACTTCTTGGGGAAGTAATTCAATGGTGTTGATTGTCTCATTTCCTGAACTTACTACCACATTGTACAAAGTATAAGGGATGCTTCCTAAAGAGGTAAATAACACTTGATATTGTCCAGTGGGGATATTGGTTAATTGATATCTACCCAAGCTGTCTGAAACAGTTGAAAATGAAGTATTTAAAACCTTAATCGTAACACCGGAAATAGGGGTTTGTGTATTCTTGTTTACAATCCAACCAGAAATACTACCCTTGGTTTGAGCGTTGATGATTGTAGAACAAAAAAGGGCTATTATGACTAATGAAATAGACTTCATATTAAAACAAATATTTATGCAATTTATAACATTTAATAATCTAAATTGTTTAACTATCTTAGGATTCCAAAAATTTAACCAATGAAGTTATTTTCTCTTTTTGTAGCGACTTTTCTATCATTAGTAGCCATTGCTCAAAAAAAGCCTTTAGATCATTCAGTATATGATCAATGGCAGTCTATCAAGGAAACTGTGATGCATCCAAATGGTCAATTCCTTGCCTATACCATTGTGCCTCAAGAAGGAGATGGTAATCTATATATTAGAAATACTCAAACCAAAGTCGAGTTCATCATTCCAAGAGGGGCTCAAGTGGTTTTTAGTGAGGATGGTAATTATCTTTTTGGTAAGATCAAGCCTTTTTTTACAGAAACTAGAAAAGCTAAAATAGATAAGAAGAAAGCAGATGAGTTACCTAAAGACAGTTTGTTTATATACCAAGTTTCTACCGGAAATTTAGAGAAAATAGCGAATGTAAAATCCTTTCAAACTCCAACTAAATCGAATGGTGCAATAGTATATCTTTTAGATAAGAAAGGGGATGTAAACAAAGAGGGATCAGATTTATTCATTTACAATCTTAAAACTAAATTCAAACATACATTAAAACAAGTAAGTCAATATGCTTTGAATCCCAATGGGCAACAAATTTTAGCGTATCAAGTATCAACAAAAGGGAATAATGCTAAAGTGCTTTTAGCTAATGTGCAAGATACAAGTTATCGAATTTTAAGTGGGGGAATATATGCTGCTGCAGGTTTTGTTTGGGATGAGTTTGGGTTACAAGCAGCTTATTATGTAGAAAAAGACAGTACTAGTAAAGCATTACAGAAAAATTACCAGTTAAACTATTTTAAACTTGGAATGGATTCATCTACTATTGCAATTACAAATAGTCATGCTAATCTTCCCAAGGATTATGTGTTTGGAGCAGACAAAAAATTACAATTTAGTAAATCTGGAGAAGTGCTTGAATTAGGTATACAACCTATATTGCCAATTAAAGACACTAGCTTGCCTGAATTTGAGAGAGTTAGTTTAGATATATGGCATTATGCAGATGATCAATTGCAGTCCATGCAATTAAAAAATCTTGAAACAACATTAAAGTCAACAGAAAAGGTATTATACCGTCCACTGACTAATTCGGTTTTATACTTAGGGAAGATCAATGATCGAAATATTAAAATTGGTAATAAAGGGGATGGACATTGGGCCATTGCCACTCTTGATTCAACTGATGCTGCATCTTTTCAATGGCAGGGATTTACAAAGAAGGATATTTATGCCATTCATACCCTTACTGGTGAAAAGCGTTTAGTGCATAAAAACTGGAAAGGAAGTTTAATAAATTTTTCTGCTGATGGAAATAAATTGATATACTATGAAGAAAAAGAGAAGAAATATTACAGCATAGACTTTAGAACGAATAAAAAACAAATTGTCGCAAAAGATATTAAGTATCCTTTGTATGATGAAGAAAATGATGTGCCTGATGATCCTAATGCATATGGTATTGCAAAATGGATGAATGATCATCGTCATTTTATAGTGTATGACAAATATGATTTATGGTTGGCGGATGCCGAAGCTATTGAACCATCCATATTATTGACGAATGGAAGAAAATCTTCAACAGTAAATAGATTTAATGAAACTGATGAAGAAAGAAATGCACTCGCAATTAATGAAGCTATATTGTTAAGAGGGTATAATGAAAAAGATAAATCAGAATCTTTGTCTGTATTGAATCTACAACAAAAGCAAGTGAATCTGATTCAATCTTTTGATATGCATATCACAAATGTTGTGGGTAATAAAACTAGCAAAGATTTAATCGTCTTAAAAGAAGATGAACATCGTGCTGCTAATATTTATTTGTATCAATTAAATATCACACAACAAAATCCGGAAGCTATTGCTCAATTAAACCCTCAACAAGCATCCTATAATTGGTTAACGAGCGAATTGTTTAAATGGAAAGCTTATACAGGTAAACAAGTGGAGGGTATTTTGTACAAGCCGGAAGATTTTAACCCTAATAAGAAATATCCAATGATTGTTTATTTCTATGAAAGAAACAATCAAACATTACATAATTACATTCCTCCGACACCAACAGGATCTAGATTGAATATTTCCTTTTTTGTAAGTAGGGGTTACTTGGTTTTTGTTCCGGATATCTGGTATAAAACAGGATATCCTGGTCAAAGTGCGTATGATCATATTGTAAGCGGTACCAAAGCACTTATTCAAAAAGGATTTGTGGATAGTACAAAGATTGGATTACAAGGTCAAAGTTGGGGTGGTTATCAAATTGCTTATCTGATTACCAAAACCAATATGTATGCAGCTGCATGGGCTGGAGCGCCGGTAGTAAATATGACAAGTGCATATGGTGGAATTAGATGGGGAACTGGAATGAATAGACAGTTTCAATATGAGAAAACGCAGTCTAGAATTGGCGCAACATTATGGGAAAGACCAGATTTGTATTTAAAAAACTCTGCATTGTTTGAATTACCAAAGGTTCAAACTCCTCTAGTTATTATGAGTAATGATGCAGATGATGCTGTGCCTTGGTATCAAGGTATTGAAATGTTCACAGCTATGAAAAGACTGAATAAAAAAGCTTGGTTGCTAGTTTACAATAATGAGTTTCATAATTTGGTGGAAAGAAAGAATAAAAAAGATATTCAGATTAGAGAACAACAGTTCTTTGATCATTATTTAAAAGGCGCAGAAATGCCTGTATGGATGTCAAATGGTGTGCCAGCAATTATGAAGGGTAGAACACTAGGCTTATAAATACTGGAACCATTGTCTATTGATGTCCCAAGCTTCAAAGTTTTTAGCAACAGCTGCTAAAAACTGAGTGCCTTGAGCACCATCTACAATTCTATGATCGTAACTCATAGATAAGTACATCATATGTCTTACTAAAATGGCATCTCCAGCAGGAGTTTCTACCACTACTGGTCTTTTCTTAATGGCTCCTAAAGCCAATACAGCCACCTGTGGTTGACTAATGATTGGAGTTCCCATGATACTACCAAAAGTACCCACATTGGTTACAGTGAATGTGCCATTTTGTGTATCAGAAGGTTTTAATTGATTATTTCTTGCAGCATTCGCTAATTGATTCACTGCCTTTGATAATCCAACAATACTTAATTGATTGGCACCTTTAATTACTGGAACAATTAGATTGCCAGTAGGTAATGCAGTAGCCATTCCAATATTAATATCCTTCTTATAAATTATTTTATCTCCGTCTAAGCTTGAATTAATGATAGGGAATTGTTCTAATGCTGCAGCAATTCCTTCAATAAACATTGGAGTGAAAGTTAATTTAGTACCTTCTCTTTTTTCAAATAAGGTTTTTACTTTATCTCTCCAAACCACCATATTGGTTACATCTACCTCTACAAATGATGTTACATGTGGACTTGTATGAACGCTATCAACCATATGCTTCGCAATTAACTTACGCATACGATCCATTTCGACAATCTCCACATTACCTGAAATAATTACATCTTCTGGTTGAGCTAATTTTTGATTTGCAGCAGTTTGCATGAAATCTGGTAAAGGCTCATTATATATTTGTGCTGGTTTTGAAGCAATGGTTTGCTCAATATTTGTAATAGTTGGTGCAGATTGATGAATAACTGGTTGTTGTGTTATTCTACCTGCTTTTTTATCAGCAATATAAGCTAGTATATCTTTCTTTGAAACTCTTCCTTGATTACCTGTGCCTATAATTTCTTGTAGTTCTTGCATACCAATTCCCTCACTTTGAGCAATGCTTATTACTAATGGTGAGTAAAATTTCTGATCGTTTCCACTATTTGTAATGGATACTGGTGCAGGACTTGGAGTAAAAGGAACTTCTTCTTTAACTTCAACTATTGGCTCTGGCTTGGGTGTAGGCGCAGCAACAGTTGGTGTGGTTGTTTTTGGTGATGGATTTGCTTTATTAGAATCAATTTTAGCAATGACAGTTCCAATAGGTACAACGCTGTTTACTTCAAATAAAATTTCTGTTATAACTCCTTCTGCAGTAGAAGGAATTTCACTATCTACTTTATCTGTAGCAATATCTAATAATGTCTCATCTAATTGAATAGTGTCGCCAACTTTCTTATGCCACTTTAAAATAGTAGCCTCCATGATACTTTCGCCTAGTTTTGGCAAGACCAAATCAACGATTGGCATATGAGATAATTTTAGACAAAAATAAGACTAAATCTTATTGATTATTAACAACCTAAGTAAATTTATAGCCTGTGTAGCAGTAACTTCAATATTCTTATGACGGTCAAATCTGAGGTATAAAACCTTTGAAACCACTTTTTCTTTATTTGCGACACCTATCCAAACCATTCCAAGCGGTTTTTCGTCAGTTTGACCCGATGGCCCCATGATTCCGCTTACAGAAACAGCATAATCCGTCTTCATTTTTTCTCTAACGGCTAAAGCCATTTGTTCTACTGCTTCCTTACTTACAGCACCAACTGTTTGTAAAATTTGTGTTGGAACATCCAAAAACTCCGTTTTTATACGATTATCATAGCTAATAACACCACCTGTGTAAAATTGAGATGATCCAGCATGTTTAGATAACAAATGTCCAATATACCCGCCTGTGCAACTTTCGGCAGTGGCAACTGTTTGATTGGAGGATTTGAGTAATTTTCCCACAACCATTTCCATGGTTTCGTCCTGATCTGTCACTAAATATTCTTTTACCAAATCCGTTAAAATAGCAAATAGGGTATCTAATTGATGATTTAATGCTTTTTCATCTGCACCTGAACTGGTTAGCCTTAACCTTACCATTCCATAATTAGGTAAATAAGCCAACTTTACATCATTCGGTAAAGCTTGTTCAAAATCCTTTATTAATTCAGCTAAAAAAGATTCTCCAATGCCAGCAGTTAATAAGGTTCTGTGACCAATTGGATTGGTTTTGAAATGTTTCTTAATTCTTGGGATAACCTGCTCAGTCATTAACCATTTCATCTCATGAGGTACACCAGGAAGGGAGAATACCAGGGTATTAAGTTTATTGAACATCATACCCGGAGCCGTACCTTTTTCATTGAATAAAACCTCACAAACATCGGGTACTTCAGCCTGCTTTCGATTGCGATCAATCATGGGCTTTTTGTGGATTTGTTCAAATATGTAAGTAATATGATCTAGGGTAGGCTGATGTACAGTCATTTTGCCGCCAAAATAGCTATTCAATAAAGGCTTGGTAATATCATCTGCAGTAGGCCCTAACCCTCCGGTAAGAATCACTACACTATTTTGACTTATGGCAAGATCTATGGCTTCAGTAATGTCTTTGGCGTTATCACCCACAGCTACTCTATGTTTCAAGGAAACTCCAATAGCGTTTAATTGCTGAGCTATAAAGGCACTATTGGTGTCAATTACCTGACCAATCAATAGTTCGTCTCCAATGGTAATAATACTTGCTTGAATAGACATTTATATTTTTAATATTAGGCTGCAAAGTAAACCAAAAAATGGCGGTTTAACTAAAATATGTCTTAAGTTTTTCAAGCATCATGGGAGGCATAGAAGCCTTATTTTGAAGGGTTTGATCCATAAAATAAAGCTTTACTGTACCCACAGTAAGTAATTTACCTGCTTCGTTATACACTTCTTGATGAAAAGTAATTTTATGGTCAACAGGTAATTCCTTAATAATGGTTTTAATGGTCAATAAATCGTCATATTTGGCAGGTCGAAGGTATTTTATGTGTAAGTCCACAACAGGTAAAATGATACCCATCTCTTCAATATCCTTATAGCTGATACCCAAAGCTCTAAGGCTTTCCACTCGTCCCACTTCAAAATATTGGGGGTAATTGCCATAATAAACAACATCCATTCGGTCTGTTTCGGCGTATCTGACTCTAATTTGGGTATTATGTTCGTACATATTTTATTGTGATTGTTGACAAATTTACGAATCTAATCTGTTTTTCCACAATAACCTGAATTGCTATATCGTTCTATAAATGGCCGTAATTTTACCATATTATAAAAAACATTGGTATTTATGTTACAGATTAGAAATTGGATAACTTGTTTTCTTTTAGTGATGGGCAGTTTTTTTCAACTGAACGCTCAATCCGTTCAATACAGCCATCCATTAAAAGATATCTTTACTAAAGGAATGCAAGCCTTAAGACAAGGTGATACTTTAACAGCATACCAGCACATTCAATCAGCTTATACTTTTGAAGAGAAGAAAGATGATATAAGCTATTATTATTTTGCCTTGTCTTTGGCATTAGATAAACCATACGCACCAAGTATGGCAACTGCATGGATTGATAAAACCAATAACAGAATTTACAAATCAAGATTAAGTTATTTATTAGGTAAATATTATTTCAAACATAATAACGAATCTTTAGCCATCAAATCATTTAAAAATGTAAGTATAGATGATTTAGAAAACTTTGAAATTTTAGTAATGAAATTTCAACAAGGTTATTTGTATTTTAAAACGGGTGACTGGGATAAAGCTGCAGCATTATTGAATAATGTTAGACAGGTAAAAAATTCAACTTATTATGCTGATGCAAATTATTATGCTGGTTTTATTGCATTAGAAAGAAAGGATTTTAAATTAGCATTAAGCTGTTTTCAAATTTCTTCTTCCAATAAGCATTATAGTAAACTTGCTCCTTTTTATATTAGTCAATTATACTATTTCTTAGGCGATGTGGATGCAGCAATGGCTAATTGTGAAAATGCATTAAAACAACCAGGTCAATACTATGATGTTCAATTAAGACAATTAATGGGACATTTGTTATTTGAAAAGAAAGAATACAATAAGGCCTTACCATATTTAGCACAATATGTTGCAACACAAAAGAAAGTTGAGACCCAGGATTTATATCAATTGTCTTTCTGTTATTTCCAATCTCAAGAGTGGAATAAAGCAATTGATGGTTTTAAGCAATTGGCGAATATTGAAGATTCTTTAGGTCAAAATAGTATGTATTTACTAGCCACTTCTTATTTGAAAACCAAAGACAAATTGGGGGCTAAGAATGCTTTCTTATTATGTGCGACAAAATCTCAAAACTTAGAACAAAAAGAAATCTCTCTTTTCAATTATGCTAAATTAAGTTTTGAATTAAAGGAATACAGTACGGCTACTTCTAGTTTAGATAAATTCATGACGAATTATCCTAATTCAACATATTATGCGGAAGCAAAATCATTATGGATATCTTCACTTGCATATAGCAATAATTTTATCCAAGCATATGAAGCGTATGATAAAATCAATCAACCTGGTATTGATTTATTGAAAATTTATCCAAATATCGTTTACGGAAGAGCTTGCTTATACTTAAATGATGGTCAAATTGAAAAGGCATTTACCTTATTTAGTCAATTACAATTTTTACCTTATAACGCAAAGGTTTTACAGCCTACATTATTCTGGCTAGGCGAATTGTCTTACAAATTGGGTAGAATACAAGAGAGCATCCAGTATTTAGAATTATTTGTAAACGATCCAGTAGAGCAAGGTGAAGTAGGAGTGAGACATGCAAAATATACTTTGGGATATGGTTACTTAAAGAACAATAATTACCAAAGAGCCATGGAGTATTTTGCTTCAGCCACTGCAAATAATCCAAATAATGCATTTGAAAACTACCAAAAAGATGCTTTTGTGAGAGTGGCTGATTGTCAAATGATGCTGAAGCAATATAAGCAAGCATTAAATGCATATCAACAAGTGATTGATTTGGTTTGGAACTATGTTGATTACGCAACCTTGCAAAAAGCAAACATATTGGGTGGAATGGGGCAGACGAATGAGAAGGTTAAAATTTTAAAAGAATTTGAAAATCTATTTCCTAATTCAACTTATTTAAATGACGCTAGATTAGAATTAGCGGATACTTATATTAATCATGAAAATTTCCAAGAAGCTATAGCACCTTTGTCTAAAGTCATTTTAGATAAAAATGCTTCTGCATTCTATCCTCAAGCACATTACAAGTTAGGTATTGTTTATTTTAATTTAAACAAGAATGTAATGGCGCTTCAAACCTTTAGAGACTTATTTGCTGGATATCCAACTTCTAACGAATCTGACAATGCGGTTGAATTTGTTAGAAATATTTTTATAGAAGACCAAACTCCAGAATTATTTGTACAATTCATGAATGATTTTGGTAAATCATTGTCAACAAACGAACAGGATTCATTGGTGTATAGAGCTGCTATCATTAAATATGAACAGAAAATGTATCCTGAGGCAGCATCAGGTTTTACAAAATATTTACAAAGCTTTCCTAAGGGGAAATATCAACTTGATGCGAATTATCTAATTGCAGAAATTGCTTATTCTAAAGAACAATATGATACTGCCGCAAAGTATTTTGGTATTGTAGCTACCCAAGCACCTAATAAATTTGCTGAAAGAGCTGCCTTATTAGCTGCAAGATTAAATTATTTCACACTTAAAGATGAACCATTAGCAGAGACTTATTTTACTATTTTATTGAAAATTGCTACACAACAAGAAAATAAAATGGAGGCTTATAAGGGCTTGTTAAGATGTCAATATAAAGCACAAAAGTGGGAAGAAGCATCTAGTATTGCTCAACAAATTTTAGCAGACAAATCTGCTGCAACAGATGATATTCAAATGGCTAATATGTCATTGTTTCATTTTAATGTAAATAATAAAGATACTAATGCAGCTTATTTAGTCTTATCAAAAATCATCAAATCAAATCCTTCTACTATTACTGCTGATGCTCATTATCAGCTTGCTGCATTATACTTGGCACAGAATAAATTAAGCCTAGCTGAAAAAACCGCTTTTGAAGTAATAAAGAAACAGGCGGCTTATGATTTTTGGGTTACTAAAGCATATATATTATTAGGAGATATCTATGCAGCCCAAAAAGATAATTTTAATGCAATTGCCACTTACAAGAGTGTTGCCGAAAATGCCAATGACGAATCATTGAAATTGATCGCAAAAGATAAATTAAAAGCTATTACAGAATCTACAAATACCGTTAAATAACCATGAAGCATTTATTAAAATATATATTTCTTTTAATAACCATCTGTGTTATTGTTACACCTGTAGACGCAAAAAAGAAACAAAGAAAAAAACAGAAAACATCTACTAGTAAAAAGAAGACTAGTAAAAAGAGAAATACTAATACTGCTAAAGTAAAAGCTAAAACTGCTAATGTCAACAAGGTTAATTTGAACGAATTACTCAATGAAACGACTGTAACTGTTGCTCCAACAAAATCAGATTCAGTTCCTGAGAAAGTTGTAACTATTTTGTCAGCGTTTAAGCCTCAATTGAAATATGTAGCTAAAATTGGTTTTGTAAATGCAACTGCTAATACAGATACAAGTGCTGTTTATTTAAACTATCAAGTACCTAGCCAAAATTTAAGTTTTGAATATAGACCCATATCTTTAGTACCTAGAGCTATTGTTCATGACTCATTAGTAAGTCTTACCAATATTACCAATTTTAAAATTGGATTCGGTAACTATTCTCATCAATATGCCCAATTGAGTATTAACAATTTGGATAAATGGAAAAATACTCATTCTATTACTTTATTTAATGAGGCTTCCACTGGAACATTCCATAGATTACAAATAATAAGAGAGTTAGGGGCAAAATATATTGGTGATCAATATATCAACAAGTATAACAATATTCAAACTCAATTATTTTATAATCATAGTCAGAGATACAGATTTGGATTAGTGCCTATTTCTTCTAATTTGCCTGAATCTAATTATGAACATAATTTTGAACATATGGGTGCTTCCTTTGCTTTATTGAATACTAAAGTAAAACAAAGACTATTTAACATTCATCCTATTGCTAAATTTGAACATTTTCAAGGAATCATTGATGCAACAAATACTTGGTATGAAATTAATAACCCAATGTATTTACAATTCAATAATAAGATTAAGTTTAATATGGATTTGAGTTATAGTTTTAACCAGTTCAATCCAACAGGTTTAATACATCAAAAGAATACCATATTAAGAGCTGATCCAGCAATTAGTATTGAAAAATGGGGTACCATTATCAAAGCAGGAGCAAGTCCAGTTTGGGTAAATAAGGATGATTATCAATTTTATCCAAATGTTCATTTACAAAAAAAGTTGACTGATACTAATTATTTAGTTAAAACAGGTTGGACTACTTTATTTGATAATACACAATATTCCAGCTTGGCGATTCAGAATCCTTGGGTAATGCCAGTTACTAATATGCTTATTACAAGCAATGAAAAGAAATATATAACTGTTGAAGTAAGTGCTGGAAAGCGTTTGGATTATAGCATTGGGGTTTCTATCAATGAGTATAAAAATCTACCATTCTTTAATCAAATCTTGGGCACTGATGTAAATACTTTTGGTTTAAAGTACCAGGCAATTTTTGAAAAAAGAGCTTCAACGCTAGAAGTTGATGCCAAATTAAGATATCAATTTAGTGATAAGCTTTTATGGGAGAATAATTTAAATTATAAACAATTTAATATTATTAAAGAGAATTCAAAACCTTGGGGTATTTTACCTTTAGAATTTAAATCTTCATTCAACTGGGTGCCTAATAAAAAATGGATTGTAGAAGCATCTGCACTTTATTGGACAGGAGCAGCTCAATTCGAAGCAAATAATAAAACTTTCAATTTAAAAAATGTAGTTGTATTAAATGCTGGTTTTAGTTATAAATTATCATCTGCTTGGAGTGTTTGGGCTAAAGGAGAAAATCTTTTGGATAAACCATACGAGAGATGGGCTTCTTATCCTTCTCTAGGTGCTCAAATCACTGCTGGAATCATCTACTCATTCAGAAAATAAATGAAAGCAATTTTAGAACAATATTTTATTGAACAAGGTCAGTTAGACCTTTTATCTTGGGGATGTTTAAAGTCGCAGAAAAAACAAGCATCTTTCTCAGATAAAGGAATAGAAGCTCCTGTAGAATCTATACAATTTGAGCCAATTGCTTCTACACCATCTAAACATTTTTATGCCTTTTTAGCTGATCAATTGGGAATTTCTACAGATCAAGCAGCTATACAATATGAACAATTTATTCAAAGCTTATTTGATGGTCATCAAGAACAGGTAGAGATGGAAAGCTTAGGTCATTTTGTTTTCAAGAATGGCATTCTAAATTGGCAATCATATTTTGTAAGTAGTCATTATTATACTGGTGTTCATTTTAATAAACTCAGTAACGAAACAGATATTGAAGATGCCACAGATGAGGACAAAGACAATTGGATATTAATGGCATCTATTATTGGTATTATATCTTTACTAGCCATTTTGTTTAAATTCTATCATTAATGTATAAAGAGCCATTTAGTCCTTGTCCAATTTGTGTTAAAACAGATATTTCAGCTTTATTACATACAAAAGATTATTCTTTAACCAAGGAATCATTTGACATCATTGAGTGTGCAAATTGTACTTTAAGATATACTTTTCCCATTCCGGCTGTTGAACAAATTGCTCCTTATTATGATTTTCCAGAATACATTTCACATACAGATACCAAATCTGGTTGGATGAACAAATTGTATCATACAGTTAGAAATAGAACCTTAGATCAAAAAACAAGTTGGGTTCAATCTTTATTTACTGGATTTAAAGGTAAGTTATTAGAAGTGGGGGCAGGTACTGGTGCTTTTGCAAATTGTATGAAAGAAAAACAATGGGAAGTAACTGCATTAGAACCAGATGCTTCTAGTAGACAAAAAGCGTTAGAAAATTATAATATTCAATTACAAACTCCCGATACTTTATATGCTATCCCAGACAATTCTCATGATGTAATTTGTTTATGGCATGTTCTGGAACATGTACATGATTTAAAAGGCTACTTAAAGGCTTTTAAATCTATTCTTAAACCTAATGGCAGATTAATTATTGCTGTACCTAATTATACTAGCTATGATGCTCAATATTATAAGAAATATTGGGCGGCTTATGATGTGCCAAGACATTTGTATCATTTTTCGCCTGAATCAATGCAATTTCTTTTAAAGCAGTTTGATATGCAATTGGTTCAGACAAAACCCATGTGGTATGATAGCTTTTATGTAAGCTTATTAAGCGAAAAATATAAGAAATCAGGATTTGCAGGTATTATTAGAGCCTTTATTATAGCATCTTTATCAAATATAAAAGCGATCAATAACCCCCGAAAAGCAAGTTCTATTATCTACGAAATAAAGAAAAAGGGCCTCTAATTATTTGATCGAAATTTCTGCCATAATTGGCCAGCACTTGCCTGTTATAAAAACAGTTTTCTTATTTGGATGAAATGCAATTCCATTCAAAACATATCCAGGATCTATGCTTGTTGGATCATATTTCACATTTGCTTGTGCCAACAATTGATCAAAATTGATCGTTTCTTTAATCTGACCTGAAATAGGATCAATAAAAACGATATCATTTGTCAAATAAATATTCGCTGCAATTTTACCATTGATCCACTCTAATTCATTAATATCACTAACATATCCAAATTTGTTATAAACGCCCAATGTCCTTTGAATAGAAAAGTCTTCTGGATTAACAAAATAGATATTGCTTCCGCCAGTAGAAACAATTAATGATGAGTCATTGTGCGTTAATCCCCATCCTTCATATGGCCAGTAAAGTTCTTTGATTTTCTCGAGGGTTTGGGCATTGTAAACCATTACCTTGTTTTCCTTCCAAGTAAGTTGGTAAATCTTGTCCTTAAAAAGGGTAGTGCCTTCACCAAATAGATCTTTTGATAATTTTACAGTTTTTCCTAAGGATTGCATATTTGAATCCAATACAAGTAATTTGCTTTTACCATAATTGCCCGTTCCCTCAATTAATTTATTGCCATTCCATTCAAGGCCTTGTGTATAGGAGCTGGTGTCATGTGGATGAATTTTAACTATTTCGTATTGTAGTACATGAGGCGCATCTATATTATTGCTATTGGTGCTTTCTGTTGTATTATTTGCCGTATTACAAGCAATAAATACTATTGAAATAAGAAAAAAATTGATACTTCTCATCACAGAAAAATTAAACATTAAATCTAAAATGCATTACATCACCATCTTTTACAATATATTCTTTTCCCTCAATTCTTAATTTACCATTGTCTCTACATGCTGCCTCACTTTTGAATTTGATAAAGTCATCAAATGCAATAACTTCTGCTTTAATAAATCCTTTTTCAAAATCAGTATGAATAACACTTGCAGCTTGTGGAGCTTTCCAACCTTTTTCAATTGTCCAAGCTCTTACTTCTTGAACACCAGCAGTAAAATAAGTTTCTAAATTCAATAATTTGTAGGCAGATTGGATTAATCTATTTAATGCAGGCTCTTTCATTTGATATTCTTCCATGAACAAAGCTTTATCATCTGCGTCTTCCAATTCAGAAATCTGAGCTTCAATATTATTGCACATTACAATCACTTCTGCACCTTCTTCTTTTGCCATAGCTACTAATTTCTCAGAAAAGGCATTACCTGTATGCATTGATTTCTCGTCAACATTAGCAACATACATTACTGGCTTTTCTGTAAGTAAAAATATATCAGCAATAGCTACTCTTTCTTCTTTAGACAAACCTAAAGAACGAATACTTTTTCCTTGCTCTAGATGTGCTTTACATCTTTGTAATACTTCTAATTCAACTTTGGCTTTTGGATCTGTTTTTGCCATTTTTTCAGTTCGCTGCATTTTCTTTTCAACACTATCCAAATCTTTTAACTGTAATTCAGTTTCAATAATCTCTTTATCACTTATTGGATTAATAGCACCTTCTTCTCTTAAAACATTTTCATCTTCGAAACATCTAATCACATGAATTATGGCACTTACTTCTCTAATATTCGCCAAGAATTTATTTCCTAATCCTTCCCCTTTACTAGCACCTTTTACTAAGCCTGCAATATCAACAATCTCTAATTGAGTAGGAACGATTCTTTGAGGTATAATTAATTCTGCTAATTGATCAAGACGATTGTCAGGTACATCTACCAAACCAACATTGGGTTCAATGGTACAAAAACGATAATTACTTGCTTGTGCTTTAGCACTATTACTTACTGCGTTAAACAATGTTGATTTTCCCACATTTGGTAATCCCACGATACCTGCCTGTAAAGCCATAATTGAATTGATTTTAAGACCGCAAAAATACAATTCTAATTGCAAAATGGGCTATATTAGTACCATAAACAATTAGATTCTATGGCTTTAAATATCATTTGGGTGGCCTTTTTTGTGATAGCATTTGTGATTGCCTTGTTTAAATTGATTTTTTTGGGCGATACGGCCATTTTTAAGCTTTTAGCTGATGGTATATTTGATTCAGCCAAAGTATCTGTAATGGATGTTGCTTTGCCTTTAGCAGGTACCATGGTATTCTTCTTAGGTTTAATGAATATCGCAGAAAAAGCCGGTGCCATTCAAAAATTAGCTAAATGGATGAATCCTTTCTTAAGTAGATTATTCCCAGAAGTTCCAGCCAATCATCCTGCAATGGGTCAAATGGTTATGAATTTTTCGGCAAATATGCTAGGATTAGATAATGCTGCAACACCTTTTGGTTTAAAAGCAATGGAAAGTTTACAAAGTTTAAATCCAGATAAAGAAAAAGCGACCAATGCTCAAATCATGTTTTTGGTGCTTCATACTTCAGGGTTAACCATAATACCTTTAACCATTATTTCTTACAGATTAGCAGCTGGATCTACAGATGCTGCCAGTATTTTTATTCCATGTGTTTTGGCAACCATTGGCACTACCTTGGCTTCCATATTAATGGTTGGTTTTTATCAAAAATTAAAATGGGATAAAGTATTGATTAGTTGGCTACTAGGATTGATTGGTTTAATGAGTGGGGTTTTATTTTTAGTGAATGGATTGAGTCCGGCCAATAAAGAAGTGGTTTCAAAAGTAGTAGGTAATGGTTTATTGATTTTTATAATTGTAATGATCATACTGGGAGGAGTCTATAAAAAAGTATCTGTGTTTGATGCTTTTATTGAAGGTGCTAAGAATGGTTTTGATGTGGTACTAAAAATTATTCCATATCTGGTAGCCATGTTGGTTGCTATTCGTGTTTTTAGAGATAGTGGCGCAATGAACTATATATTAGATGGATTAACCTATTTGATTCAATTAACTAGTGTGAATGCAGACTTTATTCCTGCATTGCCTGTTGCCATTATGAAACCATTGAGTGGGAGTGGTGCAAGAGGAATGATGTTAGATATATTCCAAACAAGTGGACCCGATTCTTTTGTAGGTAAATTGGCTTCTATATTCCAAGGTTCAGCTGATACAACATTTTATATTATCGCATTATACTTTGGAAGTGTAGGAATAAAAAAAGTAAGATATGCCATTTGGGCTGGAATATTAGCGGATCTAATAGGAGTGGTGATCGCCATATTTATTGGATACAGCTTTTTTAGATAAGTCTTATTTCCCCTCGCTCATTTTCATTACTTCCACCCATTCTTTATCTGTTACAGGCTGAACAGAAAGACGACCTAATTTAACCAATGCCATATTTTTCAAATTGGTATTGGCCTTGATATCAGCTAGCTTAACTGGATTTTTTAATTTCTTATGAGGTGCAAAATCCACAGCCAACCATGCTGTTTCTTCTGTAGTGGGATCTTGATAAGATTCTTTGACTACTTTGGCAATTCCAACAATTTCTAAACCTTCATTACTATGGTACCAAAATGCTAAATCACCTTTCTTCATAGAGCGAAGATTATTTCTAGCACCGTAATTTCTTACACCATCCCAAAATGTTTTCTTGTCTTTTACAAATTGATCCCAAGAATACTTAAAAGGTTCAGATTTAATTAGCCAATAAGCCATAATAATAAATTTGATGATTAATATCCCGCAGATAAAATATCTGCTAAATGTAAGACCTTAATAGCTTGACCATTATGATTAATTCTGCCATCTAAGTGCATTAAGCAGCTTGTATCTGTGCTAACAATATATTCTGCATTGGTTGCAATAGCGTTGTCAATCTTTTGATCTGCCATGGAAGTACTAATGGTATCATACTTTACAGCAAAACTTCCACCAAAACCACAACATGTTTCTACATCATTCATTTCAACCAATTCAATGCCTTGCACAGCATTTAATAATTTTCTTGGTTCTTCTTTAATTTTACATTCTCTCAATCCAGCACAACTATCGTGGTAGGTAATTTTTGCAGAAAAACTGGCCCCTAAATTGGTAACACCTAAAACCTGCACTAAGAATTCTGATAATTCATACATGCGTTGTTTAACTTTTTTAGCTGGGCTTTGAAAAGCATTGTTTTCAAACAATTTGCCATAGTTATTTCTAACAAAACCAGTACAACTTGCACTAGGAGAAACAATATAATCTGCACCTTCGAAGTCTTGAACAAATTTGGTACAAACATCTTTAGACTCACCCCAAAAACCAGCATTGAAAGCAGGTTGACCGCAACAGGTTTGATTTGTATTATACATCACTTCACATCCAGCTTTTTCTAATACTTTAATGGTATTAAAAGCTACTTGAGGATATAATTGATCCATGAAGCAGGGGATGAATAATTGAACTTTCATAATCAAATATAAGAAAAAAAAGAGTCTCTAATAGGAGACTCTTTTATAAATTTTATCGATCCTTAAAGGGATATTATGGTTGAATCTTCAATCGATTAATGTACTTATCTGCCATGAAACCTTTTTCTGATTTAGGGTATTCATTTTTGATTTTAGTATACAATTCAATTGCTTCTTCTGTTTTATTATTTAATTCTAAATATGCTGCAGCTCTAAACAAATATTCAGAAGAAATGGCTTCGTCTTCTGGGAAATATTCACCCGCTTTTTTATAATGGTTTACTGCTTCATCTACTTTATTTAAAGAAGCATAAGCATCTCCTAAAGTACCATAAGCAACTGCTTGAATTTGTTTTGCATCTGTAGAAAAGTCTTTTAAGTATTCGATAGACTTATTAAAATCATTCATTCTAAAATAGCTAACTCCAGCATAGTACTTTGCTAAGTTAGCAGCTTTAGTACCACTAAACTCTTTAATAATGTATAAAACACCTTTGCTTTGACCATCTCCGTTTAATACAAAGTTAGAAGAATCATTTGCAAAATATTTTTCTGCCATGAACATAGCATCAGCAGCTTTTGCTTCTCTAGGTTTTTGATATAATTCTGTATATCCAAAAAATCCACCAATCAATACAATAGCAGCAACTAATGCATAGGTTAAAGATTTTTGATTCTTTTTGAAAAAGTTCTCAGTTGAAGTTTGTTCTTGTTGTAAATCGCTCATATAAATGGTTGTAATTAGTCTACGATGAATGGATAATTTTGATCAATATAAACATCTTTTAAAACTTCACTGTCATCTGGCCATGGGCTTTCTTCAGCAAATTTCACAGAAGCTTCTACAATCGCACTGATTTTATCATCAATTGCTTTTAAATCTGCTTCAGATGCATATTTGTTTTCTAAAATTGTATTAGCAACTTTAGTGATTGGATCTTGGTTCTTGTATTCTTCTACTTCGTCCTTAGATCTATATTTTTGTGGATCAGATACAGAGTGTCCTTTGTATCTGTATGTTTTCATTTCTAATAGAGTAGGACCTTCTCCATCTCTTGCTCTTTTCACCGCTCTAGCAACACCTTCGTGCACTAACTCTGGTGTCATACCATCAATTTTATCAGATGGCATATCATAAGCATCCGCTAACTTATAAATATCAATTACATTACTTGTTCTCTCTATAGATGTACCCATTGCGTAGTTATTGTTTTCACAAATAAATACCACAGGTAATTTCCATAACATAGCAAGGTTAAATACTTCGTGTAACATACCTTGTCTAGCAGCACCATCACCAAAGAAACATAATACAACATTCTTAGATCCACGATATTGCTCCGCAAATGCTAAACCAGCGCCCGTACCAATTTGCGCTCCCACAATACCATGTCCACCAAAGAAGTAGTTTTCTTTATCAAAAAAGTGCATACTTCCACCTTTACCTTTAGAACAACCAGTAGCTTTTCCGTATAACTCAGCCATAGCAGCATTAGGACTCATTCCTTTTGCCAAAGCTAAACCATGATCACGGTATCCAGTAATAAATGGATCTTCGTGGTTGGTTGCAGTCATACAACCTGCTGCAATAGCTTCTTGTCCATTATATACATGGAAAAATCCTCTGATTTTTCCTGCCATTTTATACATTTCCTCAGACTTAGATTCAAATTGACGGATTAATTGCATCAATTCGTACCAGTAGAGGTAGGTTTCTTTTGAAAATTTTTGGGCCACAGTCCTTTAATTTTGAGGAGCAA
>JACCDN010455747.1_pt1 | contig 34411 bp, 35 predicted proteins | sample 7441691 | NCBI WGS metagenome assembly JACCDN01 (sample SAMN15323439, study PRJNA562643) | freshwater metagenome | isolation source: river surface water | place: USA:Blue River Watershed | collected 2017-08-16
ACCAAATAGGGCTGCTGGCCCATGGAACCAACTCTTGCCAGCAAAGTTGCCACCTAGACCGACAGACTTCTCACGGACATCAAAGCCTTGCCCCATGAACTTACTCAAAGGATTTTTGAGGTTGGCGTGTCCGCCAAGATAGCCCCATCCCAGACCCAAAGAAAAATCCAATCTACCTGTACGCTTGTTGGCCACCACATATTCAGAGCTGAATAGCCCCGTGCCGCCCATATCACGCCAGCCTACAGACAACTCCGGTATCCAGTCATCTTCTTTGATGGCGCGAAGCTTTAAATCAATGCTTTTGTCTTTGTAGCTTTGATCGCCACTCCAAGAAGCATAGGAAGAATACAAACGGTTCAAGATAGAGGTATAACGAAACCCCGCCTCCATCCAAGGCGTTGGTTGAAACATCAAACTCATCTGCTCATAAGGCCGTACGCGATGAAAACCCAACCCAAAGTAACCTTCGTCACGCAAACGCGCTGTCGGAGTTTGAAGTAACCCTGCATTTCCCCAGTTACTCGCCGTTGCTCTTGGCAACGTGCCACGGCCCTCAAAATCAAAGGTAGTTACCGGTTCTAGTGTTGGCGTTACTTGACGGTGAAAGTTTTCAAACGCATCCAGCCTCACATTGCTTGCAACACCTTGGTAACTTAGCCATGTCGCCCAACGCACATTAAAGACATCGGGTATCGCTGAGTTCATTGGCAGCCAAATCCACGCACCGGGTACTGGCTGATCCTGCAACTGAGTATTCCAAGATGAAAGTCCAATCTTTTGAACACGCGCATCGGGTTGCACCAACCAGCCCCATTCACCGGCTTGTTCAAAACATGCTTTAGCGTAATCCTTCGCGTATAAGCCTTCTCTATGCAGCAACTCGCAAGCCGCACCTTCGGCTGTCAATACGCGAATCACATTAGGCCGATTTAGCACTTGAATTCGATCGCCTGTCTTGAGGAACGGATCCCTTTTAGGGGCCGCCTCCAACCACTTTGGCTCTACCGCGTTGGTTTTCACACGACCGGTAGGTTGCATCACACCTAACAGGTGCTCGAACGCTTTTGACTGGGTATTGCTTATCTTTTTCTCTGCACGCAGCATCTTTACTTCTTGACGCAAAGATTCATGCTCTAGAGACTGGCGTTTGAGCTCCTCCGGCGTTAACCACATCGTTGCCAAAGGATAAAAATCGTCGCCTAGCTGTTCAGACTGAAGCAATCGGCTTAGTCTTTGTGATTTTTCTACAAATATTAATTGTGCATCTTGAGAAAACGCAACACCCTGAACAATCAACGAAGCCACCGAACCTATTGCCAGCCTCTTGAAACTCATTGGGGCACCACCACACCTAAAGGCTTCAACTTGAAACACATGCTCGGAGCTAAGCACTGTTCGCTGTAAATCACCACATTGTTAGCCAATGCAAACTTTTGTTCGTAAACCCAAGTCTTGCCACTCAGCTCTTTGCTCTTTACTTCCTCCAACACCCAGTTCGAAGCTGAGGGGGCTAAGGCTGTTTCAGCTTTTGTAGGACTGACTTGCTGGGTCATCACAAATTCCTGCACGCCATATCGATACATGGGCATTGCGTCTTTGGTTTGCCCCCAAACAACCGGCAAGCGATGTGATAACAACTCACTCCATTCGGGCGCTTTTGAAACTGAGCTACGAACCTCATTTGTCATACCTAACACCTGAGTGATTCGCCCATTCACAAGCTTGACCATTTCACCCTGGCCGCTGTACCAGTGTTCTGTCACTTGATTACCGTTTGTGTTGCGATAGCCTAGTGCCATTACTGATTTGCGCCCTTGCCACTCCACCTCTACATATTCGAATCCTGGGGCAAAAACTTCTTTTGGCCCATTTTTTGAACTCCGCATGAAATGCGCCGCAGTGTCGGTCACTGGGTTCAAGCCCTCGCAACCAGCCAGCAGCATAAGCACCAAGCCAATTAGGTAAAGATTCAGAAAACGACTGTTCATGGCAAAAAAAACGCCCCTTGAGGGGCGTTAGACTGAGCAATCCAGAGATGGATTACTTGGTATTGGTGGTTGTGGTTGTCGTTGTCGTAGCAGCGGGTGTGTCATCCTTGTTGGCTGCAACAGCGGCGGCCACGGCAACGGCGGCTGCAACGGCAGCAGCAACACCCACAGTCACACCCGCAGTACCGGCTGCAGCCCCAGCACCAGCTCCTCCTGCACCACCAGAAGCGCTACCTGATTGCTGTTGCTGGGCAAAAGCAACAGGAGACAATGCCAAAGCGATAGACAAGAACAGAGCAGAAATTTTTTTCATATTGATTCCCAAAAGAGAGTTGAGTTGACTTTCACCAAAGCTAGCCATCGCCTTCATTGGTAGATCTGAGAGCAGCGCTTCGGCGCCGCTATAGGTTTTAATATATCACAAGGACCCGCGTGGCTCTACCAAAAAAAAAAAATGTTATTAAATTACAACATAGTGCAAAAGCAGTAAATAAGCTCGGTTTGATTATAAGAACCAGCCTCTGTCGAACAAGTGGGAATTTCAAAATTTTCGTTCAAAAATGAACAAATCAGACATTAATGGCTAGAATGCCTATTAAATTAAGGCGCATTATCGCCACTTGCTCCAACTATCTACACGCAGTTGGTTTGGCGGTAGCGTGGTCGATTCAATAAAAACATGCCAGTCAAACAGACGCAGGAAGATACTTACTTTCGAGTGCTTCGTGCTTTAAACGAAAATCCAGATCTCACACAAAGGGAGTTGGCCCAAAAACTTGGGGTGAGTGTTGGAAGTCTTAACTACTGCTTGAAAGCCTTAATTGAAAAAGGCTGGGTCAAAATGCAGAACTTCAGCCAATCTAAAAACAAGTTTGGCTATGTCTACATTCTGACTCCTACGGGCATAGCCGAAAAAGCGGCGTTAACTAGCAATTTTTTGAAACGTAAGCTTGTAGAATATGAGGCGCTGAAAGTAGAAATTGAGTCTCTCTATACAGATCGGCAACCTGGCAACAGCAGGTCCAATTAAAAATCCACAATGTCATTACTTTGATACTCTGTGCGGCTCGGGCAGTCGTCTGTGGCCATTGTCGCAGGCTGGTTTTCTAAAACAGTTTCTTGTTTTCGCTTTGACCACCAGTTAGTTTCAGTAACCCGTTGAACACCCAAACTAATTGAGGGCTAAAGATATTGCATCAGGGCTGACTTTGGTGGTTACCAACGAAGAACACCACTTTTTAGCATTTGAGCAACTGCGCGAGACTCTGAACGGAGCGAATGGCGAACTCACTTGGAACAGTGGCATGTTTGTGCTCAAGACCAACACCTGGCTCAAGGCTTTGCAACAGTTCCATCCAGATATATTGACTTCCACGCAAGTTGCGTGGGTGGGTAAAACCACAAACATATCGTTTGTTCGGCCTAACAAAAGAAGCCTTTTTCCCAAGTGCCGTCAGAGTCCATCGACTACGCGGTGATGGAAAAATTTCCAGGCTCCACCATCCCACTTCATATGGTGCCGCTCGATGCCGGCTGGTCTGATCTTGGCGTGTGGGACGCTGTGTGGCAAGTCAATCGAGGCAACAAGCAAGGCGCCCAAGGTAACATCACCACTGGGACACTTTATTAGTTGACACGCACAATATGTTTGTGCATGTTTTTAGTCGCTTGGTGGGGACCGTAGAGGTGTGCAACCTCATCATTCTGGAAACCGCAAACGCCGTAATGGTGGCCAACGATCTTGATAAAGCAAAGCAGCACGCATTTACTAAAATGTCACGGAGATGAAGTCTCCTTCAGCACTGAATGATGAATTAGAAAATTTTCAAATTTTAGAAAATATTTAATATGCTCAAAAACTCAACCATTCTAATAACAGGGGGCACTGGTTCTTTCGGCAACACATTTGTGCCCATGACCCTAGCAAAATACAACCCAAAAAAAATTATCATTTTTTCACGTGACGAGATGAAGCAATGGGATATGTCAAAACGGTTTCACGGTGATGATCGCGTACGTTTTTTCATTGGGGATGTTCGTGATAAAGATCGCCTTTACCGCGCTCTTGACGGCGTGGACTTTGTGGTTCATGCTGCGGCAACCAAAATCGTGCCTACCGCTGAATACAATCCTTTTGAATGCATCAAAACCAATGTTAATGGCGCCATGAATGTCATAGATGCATGCATTGACAAAGGTGTTAAAGGCGTGGTGGCTCTCTCAACCGACAAGGCTAGCAGCCCAATTAATCTGTATGGCGCCACCAAACTAACATCTGACAAATTGTTCGTAGCAGGCAACGCTTATTCTGGTGAGCATGGGACGCGCTTTTCTGTTGTTCGTTACGGCAATGTTATGGGTTCTCGCGGCTCGGTAATTCCTTTCTTCTTGTCCATACGCGATAAAGGCGTCTTGCCAATTACTGATGAGCGGATGACACGATTTATGATTTCTTTGGAGCAAGGCGTTGAGCTCGTCTGGCACGCCTTTGAGGACATGGTGGGCGGAGAGATCTATGTCAAAAAAATTCCTTCAATGAAGGTAACTGATCTTGCTCGTGTGGTAGCACCAGAATGCAAACAAGAAATAGTTGGTATTCGACCAGGCGAAAAATTGCACGAACAAATGATTGGCGCTGAAGACTCTTACTACACATTTGAATATCCTGAGCATTTCAAAATTCTGCCTACTATCAACGACTGGGGCATCAGCCCCGAGCGCATTAAGGATGGCAAAAAGGTTACTGAAGGTTTCGTCTATTCAAGCGACAACAATACCGAGTGGATGAGCGACACAGACCTACAAGCCTGGATTGATGGCCATCGCGAAAAAATCGGGAGCATCTGAAAGATGATCGCTTACGGCCGTCAAGACATCACTCAATCTGACATTGATGCAGTCATTAAGTGCTTGCAGTCAGATTTTTTGACGCAAGGCCCCCAGATTGCAAAATTTGAGAAAAGTGTTGCCACCTACACAGGGGCACAACACGCATTGGCAGTTAGCAATGCCACCGCAGCTCTTCACATCGCCTGCCTAGCACTCGAATTGGGCCCCGGCGATTGGCTTTGGACTACACCAAACACTTTTGTTGCGTCGGCAAACTGCGCCCTTTATTGCGGCGCACGCGTCGATTTTGTCGACACAGACCCGCGCACCTACAACCTCTGTCCAACCAAACTTGAAGAAAAACTCATTGCGGCAGAAAAAGCTGGCACGCTACCAAAAATCGTCGTACCAGTTCACCTCACTGGACAGCCTTGCAATATGGCCTCTATCCATGCACTTGGTCAAAAATACGGATTCAAAATAATCGAAGATGCCTCGCACGCTATCGGCGGTCAATATAAAGGCGAGCCTATTGGTAAGTGCACTTACAGTGACATTACTGTATTCAGCTTTCACCCCGTCAAGATCATCACAACCGCAGAAGGTGGGATGGCGCTGACCAATAGCCCTGCACTAGCCAACCGCCTGGAGCTGCTGCGTAGCCACGGCATCACTCGCGATCCGGCCTTGATGACCGAACCCATGCACGGGCCATGGTATTACCAGCAAGTGGCACTTGGCTTCAATTACCGCATGACCGATTTGCAAGCCGCTTTGGGTGTGAGCCAGATGGCGCGCCTGAACGACTATGTCAAACGCCGCCATCAGATTGCCCAACGCTACAGTCAATTGCTTGCAGATCTGCCGTTCACATTGCCTTGGCAGCATCCAGACAGTTACAGTGCCTACCATCTTTATGTGGTCTGTCTGCAGCTGGACAAAATCAGTGCCACCCACCGCCAAGTGTTTGAGGTCCTTCGGGCTCAAGACATCATGGTCAACTTACACTACATTCCTGTACACACCCAGCCCTATTATCAAAATATGGGTTTCAAACAAGGTGACTTTCCTCAAGCTGAAAAGTACTACGGAGAAGCCATTAGCGTTCCCATCCATGTTAATTTGACAGATGAAGAGTTGCAATTTGTTGCCAGCACCCTGCGCCGGGCTATTGGCTTATGAAGCTGAATGTCATCCGTTTTAGAAGGCGGGATGGCGCTGACCAATATCCCTGCACTGGCTAACCGCCTGGGCCTGTTGCTTAGCCACGGCATCACCGACCTCGATGACCGAACTCATGCACGTAAGCTTGGCCGATGGGGACTTGGAATTTGCAGCAAACAGTCTGCGCGAGACAGTTAAAAAATGAAGTTAGCCATTATTCCAGCCCGCGGCGGCAGCAAGCGGATCCCCAGAAAGAATATCAAGCCCTTCTACGGCAAGCCCATGATCGCCTATGCCATCCAGGCTGCGCTGGCCTCTAAGGCCTTTGACCGGGTGATCGTCTCCACCGATGACGCCGAGATTGCCAAGGTGGCCAAGGCACATGGCGCCGAGCTACCCTTCATCCGCCCGACAGAGCTGGCCGATGACCACACGCCGACAGTGCCGGTTATCGCGCATGCGATTCAGCAGTGTCAACAGCTAGGCTGGGGTGTGGAAGAAGCATGCTGCATCTACCCTGGCGTCCCGTTCATTTCTGCCAATGACTTGCTCTTGGCACGCGAAAAGCTACTTGAATCCGATGCACACTATGTATTTCCGGTGACAGGTTTTCCCTCGCCCATTCAGCGAGCGCTGCGCCGCTTGCCTGATGGGTCGGTCAAACCGTTCCAACCAGAATATGCAGGCACTCGCTCACAAGATCTTGAGCCGGGGTACTTTGACGCAGGGCAGTTTTATTGGGGGAAGGCTTCGGCTTGGTTGAGCGGACTGAACCTTCATCTGAATGGCGTCACGCTCGTCATCCCCGAGTGGCGCGTCGTGGATATTGACACACCAGAGGACTGGGAGCGCGCTGAGCTGCTTCATGCCACACTGTCCAAGAGCCACTTGCTGTGAAGGTCGCCTTCCGCACTGACGCATCATTGACCATCGGCACAGGTCATGTCATGCGCTGCCTGACGCTTGCAGATGCTTTGCGCCTTCGGGGCGCGGACTGCCTGTTTTTATCAAGAAGCCATCCCGGTCATTTGCAACGGGAGGTCGAGGCCCGTGGCTATCCTGTGATAAATCTTGGCGAGACCGTATTCACATCAACAGCACATACCCCTGTGAACTACCAGTGCTGGTTGGGGGTAGACTGGGAAATCGATGCGGTGGACACGAACAAGTGTATTGAGCGATTGACCATCGATTGGCTGGTGGTGGACCACTATGGCCTCGACTCCCGCTGGGAGCAAGCGCTCAAGACAAACTGCCGAAAGCTCATGGCGATTGACGATTTGGCCAATCGCGACCACCATGTGGACGCGCTGCTGGACCAGAACCTAGGCATTACTGCGGAGGACTATGAAGACAGGGTGCCCGCCGCCAGTGTCTTGATGATGGGCCCCATGTTTTCGTTGCTCCGTCCGGGCTTCAAGGCCTTGCGATCAAAGAGCCTTGCCGAGCGGGGACCCAGCAGTCCAAGGCGAATCCTGATCACCATGGGTGGCGTAGACATGGAGAATGCGACTGGGCGTGTGTTGGCTGCGCTCGCCACATGCTCAACATGCTGCGACCTGTCCGTGACCGTGGTGATGGGGCCTTATGCCCCTTGGCGTGCACAGGTGACGAAACAAGCCCGCGACTTGCCATTCCCGACCCGTGTCTTGGTGAATGTCAGCGACATGGCACAGCTCATGTGCGAATCCGATTTGGCCATTGGTGCCGCAGGATCCACATCATGGGAGCGTTGCTGCTTGGGGCTGCCCACGCTCCAAGTGGTTTTGGCGGAGAACCAGCGCCGCATCGCCCAAGCATTGGACCGCGCTGGTGCGGCCGTTGAGCTGGACAGCCAGAGCTTGGATGCTGAACTTCACCGTGTCATGCGACTGCTCACGCTTACCCCTGAGAAGCTGCACCGCATGTCAGTAGCCGCCGCGGGCGTCACCGACGGGCTAGGTGCGGATCGAGTCGCTCAACTCATGGTGGACAGAAGCCACGACAAAATCATTGATGGGGCCAATGCATGAAGATATCCATTCTTTGCAGCAATCCGTCACACCCAGTCAATGAGTACCTGCTGCAATGGATTGAGGATCACCGTCAGAGTCACGAAGTCGATTTGGTCCGTAGCAAGAGTGAACTCGCCGGCGGTGACCTGCTGCTGTTGGTTTCATGTGGCGAGATCGTGACAGCGTCAGACCGGGCAGCCTACAAGAGAAGCTTGGTTCTTCATGCCAGCGATCTCCCCAAAGGCCGTGGATGGAGTCCTCACATCTGGGAAATCGCCAGCGGTAAGCAGCACATCACGCTGACGCTCTTGGAGGCCCAGGACAAGGTGGATAGTGGCAAGATCTGGAAGAAAGTTCAAATACACATTCCTCAAACGGCAATCTGGGATGAGATCAATCATGCGATCTTCACCGCAGAGATGGATTTAATGGACTTTGCAATCGATGCATTCTATGCGATCCAACCTGCGGAACAAGCAGCAGATGTGGAGCCCACCTACTTCCGACTGAGAACACCTGACGACAGCCGCATTGATCCCAACCTCAGCATCGCTGATCAGTTCGACTTGATAAGGGTATGTGACCCCATCCGTTTCCCGGCATTTTTTGAGCACCGGGGCCAAAAATATGTGCTGAAACTAGAGAAGCTTGATGAATAAAGAAATGACCATTGCAGGCCGCAAGATCGGGTCGCACCACCCGCCTTACGTGATTGCCGAAATGTCCGCTAATCACAATGGCAGCCTTGATACCGCCTTGAAAATCTTGGAGGAAGCGCACCAAGCCGGTGCTGACGCTATCAAGATTCAAACCTATCGGCCAGACACCATCACACTGGACAGTGACCAGGCAGATTTCAGGATCGAGGATGGTCTGTGGGCGGGGCGTAGCCTCTACGAGCTCTACGAGTGGGCACACACGCCGTGGGAATGGCACGCTAAGCTGTTCGAACATGCGAAAAAGCTGGGGATCACTCTATTCAGTTCGCCCTTCGACACGACCGCTGTTGATCTGCTTGAAACCCTGGGGGCGCCTGCGTACAAGATCGCATCGTTCGAAGCCATCGACCTGCCTCTGATCCGCTATGTCGCGCGGACCGGCAAACCTATGATCATTTCGACTGGCATGTCGAATGCCGAAGAGATCCAAGAAGCTATTGACGCGGCATGTGAAGGCGGATGCACAGACCTGGCCATCTTGAGATGCGTGAGCGGCTACCCTGCTCCGGCCTCAGACTACAACTTGCGGACCATCCCTGACATGGTGGAGCGCTTTGGCTTGATCACAGGCCTTTCGGACCACACGCTCGACAACACCACGGCGGTGACAAGCATCGCCCTCGGTGCGGCCATCATCGAAAAGCATTTTACATTGGATCGTTCCGGTGGAGGGCCAGACGACAGCTTCTCGCTTGAGCCAGATGGCTTGCTTGAACTGTGCCGCAACGCGAGGACCGCATGGGAAGCAATGGGCACGGTCAATTACGGCCGCAAGTCCAGTGAGATCGGCAATGTCAAATTCCGACGGTCCCTCTATTTCGTAAAGCCTCTCAAGGCAGGTGACCGGATCCCTGCGGATGCCGTCCGCAGTGTCCGCCCGGGATACGGCTTAGCGCCCAAACACTTGGATGCCGTGATCGGTTGCGTGCTTAAGCAAGATGTCGCTTACGGCATAGCGGTTTCATGGGAATTGCTGGATCGACAACCTCTGTGAGCGCTAACCAATACAGCGTCTTGATCATTGGCTGCGGAAACATCGCTGGCGGCTTTGACATGACTCGCCAGCTTGAACTGCCTCCTCTGAGCCATGCTGGAGCCTATCTCAGGCATGGAAGCTTTCGACTGTCGGCATGCGTGGACCCTGACGAGATGCGACGCACCGCGTTTGCGCAGCACTGGGGCGTCGAGACTCACGCAGCCGAGCTGCATGCATTGAAGCCGCAGCCGGGAAACTTTGATGTCATCAGCATATGTTCTCCCACAGATATGCACCACGATCATTTGGCGCACGCCATTTCCCTTCGGCCACGGATGATCTTCTGCGAAAAGCCCATCACATCCGAACCAGAAGCCGCGGCCAGACTGGTGCAAGACTGCCAAGATCAGGGCATTTCATTGGCGGTCAATTACAGCCGTCGTTGGGATCCATTCCTGACTGACTTGATCAATCAATTGCAAGAGGGCCGATGGGGCCGACTGAGATCTGTGGTGGGACACTACAATAAGGGAATACTTAACAACGGCGGCCACATGGTCGACCTTTTGCTCCGTCTCGTTGGGCCGATGAAGCTCGTGAGCGCGGCATGCGCTGAATATGACTTCTGGGAATTAGACCCCACGGTTGCAGCGTTGCTCACCTCCGCTAATGGTCAAATACCTGTTTACTTGAACCCAGGTCATGCTCGCGATTTTGCATTCTTTGAATTGGAACTCACCTGTGAGCTTGGGGTCATCCGCATGCTCACCGGGGGAATAGTATGGCAGTTCCGTGAAGCCGTTACCAGCCTTCAGTTCGAAGGATATCGCACTCTCGGGGATTCAAGACTGACCCAAGGCCGATACCTGGAAACCATGGGACTAGCCATTCAAAATATCTACACCCATCTAGAGCAAGGCGCTCCTCTTGGCTGCTCTGGCCAAGATGCGCTGATAACACAAAGAATGTGTATTGCAATTCAACGGTCCGCGCTTAACGCTGACTGATTAATTCATATCGAACCGAGGTATCAAATATGAGCAAAGAACTGTTGGCATTGCATGGCGGAGAACCTGTGATCTCTCGTCCTCTGGAGGCATTTCACAGCATTGGCGAGGATGAGGTCGCCGTTGTCAGTGATGTCATTCGCTGCGGCGTGTTATCAGCCTACATCGGTGCGGCCGGCCCAGGTTTCATGGGCGGCGCAAAAGTGAAGCAATTCGAAGCCCAAACCGCCGCCTATTTCGGTGTCAAGCACGCCGTCGCAGTGAACTCCTGGACATCCGGCTTGATCGCTGCCGTCGGTGCGATTGGCCTGGAGCCCGGAGACGAGATCATCACGACCCCGTGGACCATGGCTGCAACGGCCACGGCAATCCTCCACTGGAACGGCATTCCGGTCTTCGCCGACATTGATCCCGAGACCTTCAATCTTTGCCCGGCCAGCGTTGAGAGGCTGATCACCAAGCGAACCAAGGCCATCTTCGCTGTGGACATCTTCGGGCAATCCGTTGACATGTCCGCGTTGCGCGAGATCGCGGACCGCCATGGCCTAGGTTTGCTATGCGACACAGCACAGGCTCCTGGCGCACGCACCGGCGACGCGTACACTGGTACGCTCGCTGATATTGGCGGCTTCAGCCTCAATTACCATAAGCACATCCACTGCGGCGAAGGCGGGGTGCTGGTAACAAACGACGACCGGCTGGCTCAGCGCCTTTGCCTTATCCGCAATCATGCGGAGGCGGTGATCCAATCAGACGACCCCGCTGAACTGAGCAACATGCTGGGCTACAACTTCCGCATGGGTGAGATCGAAGCGGCGATCGCCTCGGTGCAACTCACCAAGCTCGCCCCTCGGGTTCAAAGCCGGCAACGAATTGCAGAAGAGCTCAATGCAGGGTTGTCTACCCTGCGTGGTATCAAGGTACCCAAAGTCGCGCACGGGTCCACCCATGTCTACTATGTCTACGGTTTGACCTTGGACGTGTCAGCGCTGGGTGTGAGTCGCTCACGCATCGTCGATGCACTCAGGGCGGAAGGGGTACCATCGCTGATGGCCGGGTACCAGAACTTGCATTTGCTGCCTCTCTTTCGTCACAAGATCGCCTATGGCACCAAAGGTTTCCCTTGGACTTCGCCCTACTGCACGAGTGATGTCCAGTATGGCCCAGGTATCTGTCCGACCGCGGAGAAGCTCCACAGCGAGACTTTCCTCGGCCTGAACATTTGCATGAACGAGCTGCCGCCCGAGGATGTCGCCCTGATCGTGGCGGCATTCCACAAGGTGTGGGCGCAACTTGACCAGCTCAAGGCATGAGCGCCCAGCAGGACCTGGACATTCCTGCCCTGAGAGCTCCCCTGCATGGCAAGCGAGTGCTGTTGCGCCCGTTCACCGCAGCGGACATCTCGGAGACCTACATCGGCTGGCTGAAGGAGCCAGAAGTAGTACGCTACAGTAGCCAGCGCTTCCGCGTCCACACGTCGGACACATGCCGGGCCTACCTGGTCTCTTTCGTGGGCAGCGACAATCATTTCCTGGCCATCATCGACCGCCAATCGGGCGTTATGGTGGGCACACTAACGGTGTATCGTAGCCTGCCCCATGGCACGGCAGACATCGGCATCATGGTCGGGGCTCGCCAGGCCTGGGGGCAAGGCATAGGTGGCGAAGCCTTCTGCCTTGTAGTCGCGGCCCTCAAGGCCAGCGGAAACATCCGCAAGATCACGGCAGGCACCCTCGCGGCCAACCGTGGCATGGTGCGAATCATGGAAAAAAATGGCATGCAGCACGAGGCTACCCGCCACGCTCAGGAACTGCTCGATGGTGAACCAGTCGATGTGGTCTATTACGCCACATTCTGTCATGACTGACTGGCCCATGCCCACAGCGTTGGTGGCCCACGATGCTGGCGCCACTAATCTGATCATAGCCTGGCTCAAAGCCTGGGAATGGCCGGTGCGCGCCTGCGTCCAGGGACCCGCCCGCAAGCTGTGGGAGCTGGCGTTTCCCGGTGAACCCATCTGGGACACGCCAGCACAGGCAATGGCAGGCTGCGCCAGCGTGGTGACCGGTACCGGCTGGGCATCCAACCTCGAGCATGATGCCAGGCGAGAGGGAAGTTTGCAGGGGCTGCGTGTGGCAGCGGTGATTGATCACTGGGTGAACTATCCCCAGCGGTTCGAGCGGGGCAGCGAGATTGTCTGGCCGGATGAGGTATGGGTCGCCGATACCTGGGCGGCGGCAACCGCGCGCCGGGTCCTGCCGCCGCTGCCCATCAGGCAGTTCGAGAACCTCTATCTACATGCCCAGGTGGCCCAGGTGACACCGCCGCCCGGTGACGGCACATTGCTCTATGTGCTTGAACCTGTGCGCGACAACTGGGGACGCTGCACGGCAGGAGAGTTTCAGGCCCTGGACTACCTACTGGAATACCGCGACACGCTTCAGCCAGGTCCGGTTCGCCGGATACTGCTGCGTTCTCATCCTTCAGACCCGGCAGGCAAGTACGATCGTTACCTTAATGACTACCCGGACATCTCGCTGGACCGATCCGCGGACATGGCGGAGGCACTGAACCAGGCCGACATGGTCGCCGGTGTGGAATCCTTCGCGCTCACATTGGCACTTGCAGCCGGCCGTGCCGTTTACAGTAGCCTGCCGCCCTGGGCGCCAGCGCTGCGCCTTCCTCAGGAAGGCATCCAACAAATACGACGACTCAGTACAACATGAAATATTGCAAACGCTGCCTGCAGCCGGACACCCGACCCAACTCGAAGTTCACGCCAGAGGGCATCTGTCCGGCGTGTGACTATTTCGAGCGCCTCCAGTTCGTCGACTGGCAGGAGCGGTTCGAGATCCTGCAAGATCTGCTAGCTCAGTACAAGAAGAAGCGGCGCGGCAAGCACCGTTTCGACTGCATCATCGGCGTATCCGGGGGCAAGGACAGCTCGCGCCAAGCCTTGTGGGTGCGAGACAAGCTGGGACTGACCCCCTTGTTGGCTTGTCTTAGCTACCCGCCAGAACAGGTCACCGAACGAGGCACGCACAACATCTCCAACCTGATCGAGCTGGGCTTCGATTTGGTGATCTCGGCGCCCGCGCCGGGCATCTGGCGGCAACTGATGAAGCTGTCGTTCGACAAGTTCACCAACTGGGCCCGCTCCACAGAATTGGCCCTGTTCAGTTCCGTCCCGCAGTTGGCCATCCACTATAACATCCCGCTTATATTGTGGGGGGAGAACCCAGGCTTACAGCTGGGCGACCTCAAAACCCTTGGCCGAACAGGCTATGACGGTAACAACCTTCGCTATATGAATACCTTGTCGGGTGGCGGCCTCGAGTGGATTCGGGAAGCGGGCTTCGAGTTCAAGGACCTGATTCCTTACCAATATCCAACCCCAGATGACTTCGACCGGCACGGCCTGCAGATCGTCTATCTGGGTTGGTTCCTGGGCGACTGGTCGCTGGTTAACAACGGCATGTACGCGGCAGCTTCCGGACTCGAAGTGCGTGAGGACACCGTTGCCAACACCGGTGACTTGCATGGCGTGACATCGCTCGACGAGGACTGGGTGACGCTCAACCAGATGATCAAATATTACAAGTTCGGCTTCGGCCGGGTGACGGACTATGTCAACGAGGAGATTCGCCTGGGTCGCATGACGCGGTCTGCGGCCATCGACCTCGTGGAGCAGCACGACAACGCCTGCGGCAACAATTATATTGAAGCCTTCTCCGAATACATTGGCCTGTCGGTCGAGCAGTTCTGGGCCAAGGTACAAGCCTCGGTGAACCGTCAGCTCTTTTACATCCAGCCTGACGGCCGAATCACTCGGAAATTCAAGGTGGGGGAAGGTCTGTGAACCGCAAGACTATTGGTATCGTCGACTATGGCGTGGGAAACCACACCTCTGTCCTGCGCACATTCCAGGCCCTGGGTCACCGCTGCCGCGTTACCAACGATCGAGAGATCCTTGCGTTCGCGGATGTGATAGTGCTGCCAGGTGTGGGCGCATTCCCCGCGGCCATGTCCGCCCTGCACCAGCATGGGTTGGTGGGCTACCTGCGCGAGTTGGCCCAGCAGGGCAAGCCCTTCATAGGCCTGTGCCTGGGCATGCAGCTACTGGCAGACGAGTCGCTGGAGCACGGCATCACCGCCGGCCTTCGCTTGATACCCGGTACAGTGCGGCCGCTGTACGGCATGGACTGGCACATCGGCTGGAACGCGCTAGAGACCGTGCAACCCGATCCGCTAATGAATCCGAGTAACGGCGAGTCGTTCTATTTCAATCACTCCTATGCTTTTGACGTGCCGGCAGCTTACCAAGCCGCGGTGTCAAAGGCACAGGATTCTAGTTTCACGGCCGCGGTCCGTAGCGACAATGTGGTGGGTCTGCAATTCCACCCTGAAAAGAGCCAGGCTGCAGGAAAGCGATTGCTGTCCCGCCTAGTAGAGGGGCTTGGCCATGCTTAAGAAAAGGATAATCGGGGTGGTCACCGTAAAGGATGGCTGGGCCGTCCAGTCGTTCGGCTATCGCCGTCACCTGCCCCTGGGCAGACCTGAAGTGCTGGTTAAGAACCTCGACCGCTGGGGCGCTGACGAGATTCTCGTACAGTGTATTGACCGTTCCAAATCGGGTTTGTGCCCAGACTTTGGCGTCTTAGGCAGGCTCAGCAAGCTGGGCATTGCAACGCCGCTAATCTATGCTGGGGGTATCATGCACCGCGAGGACGCAGTAAAGGCCGTTAGCCATGGTGCTGACCGAATCATGGTGGACGCCATGCTTTTCGACTCGCCCGCTGCCTTAGAGGGGGTTGCCCGGGACCTGGGTACCCAGGCAGTCATCGCCCACATGGCGATCCGACCGACCAGCGATGGCCTAGTGGCCCTGGACCACCGTGACCGCAGCGAGCGGCCATTGGCTGGGTGGCTGGCCAGGCTGCCCACCGATTGGTTCTCTGAACTGATGGTCTCGGACTGGCGTAACGAAGGCTCGCCCGGTTGTTTTGACGAGCGCCTTCTCGACATCGCGCTTCGCATCGACAAGCCCCTGCTGTGCTTTGGCGGCATCTCGGAGGCCGTCCAGATCCAGCGAGTGCTGGCGCATCCACAGGTGATGGCTGTCGGTGTCGGCAACTTCCTGAGCTACCAGGAGCACGCCGTGCAGTCGCTCAAGCAGCAATTGAGTAGCAATTTTGTGCGGAAGCCCTATTACGCAACATCATTATCATGAATATCCACAAACGACTGCAATGCGTCCGGTGTCTCTACAACATTTTCCATCCGTTGGGTTTGGTGCTGGACGATGAGAGCATCTGCAGCGGCTGCCGCATCCACGAAGAGAAAGACACCCTAGACTGGGATGCCCGTTGGAAGAAATTGGAAGTCCTGGTTGCACCTTACAAGGTTGAGTCGGGACGCACCTATGACTGCATCGTACCGGTTACAGGCGGGAACGATAGTTACTTCATCGTCCACACAGTCAAGAACCGGCTGGGTCTTAACCCGCTGCTGGTCACATACAACAAGTATTTCAACACCCCACTGGGGATTCGAAACCTGGCCAACCTGCGCATTAAGTTCAATTGCGACATCCTGATTCAGAATGTGAACCCCATAGCGGTGCGCAACATCACCCGCACTACTCTGCGCGAGCTGGGTAGCATGTACTGGCCTTGCCTGGCGGGCCAGACCGTGTTTCCGGTCCAGACGGCGGTGCGCTACAAGGTGCCTCTAATAATATGGGGGGCTCACCAGGGACTGGAACAGGTTGGCATGTTCTCTCACGAACACGAGGTCGAGATGACCCGCCGCTACCGTATGGACCATGACCTGATGGGCAAGGAGGCGGATGATCTGCTGAGCATCTTTGACACACTTAGCGAAGACGACATCTGGCAATACCGCTACCCCGATGATGCCGACCTCGTACAGGTAGGCGTGCGCGGCATCTACCTAGGCAACTATATGCGATGGGATCCCAAGGCACAACACGAGGAAATGGTGCGTCAGTTCGACTACATGGGCGCCACCTTTGGGCGCACCTTCGATACATACGACCATGTGGACTGTTATAATTTCATGGATTTGCACGACCACATCAAGTTCTTAAAGCATGGCTACTCCAAGGTCACCGACCACGCCTGTCGCGAGATACGGCATGGCCGCCTTACTAGGAAACAGGCACTCGCGCTTGCTCGCCACCATGAGACACAGCCCATAGCGCACCTCGATAAATTCTGTGAATGGCTAGGGGTGGACGCCCGCGCAATGGGTTTCATCTTCAACCAACATCGCAATCCCAAGGTCTGGCAGGAGATCGCTTCGGGCGAATGGCGCCGCCATACTGACAGCGTCTTCACCCATGGTGACAGGCTTCGCTCAGCGGAGGCCAGCTTCCTAGGGTTTGAATCCCACGCGCCGCTTCACATGGGAGATTCAGATGCTTATGTGATCGTGGGTAAAGGTTACCCTTGACGGTGGAATATTAAATATCGACAGAAGTCTAATTGCCATGACAAACACGGTGGTAATTTGCTGAGATTACTACAACTTCATTGCCGTACGACCGAATTAACGAGATCAAATATGGAAGAGTCGGGATACATGAGACTTTATCTTGAATTTTGGATCGCCTCTCAAGAGACATAGTTAATGGACATGTGCCGAAAGAGCTGCCAGAGAATTTGTATGCCTAATCAAAGCGAAAGCTTAAAGTGGAGATGAGAGATATGTATTTAAAACATATTTCGGTCCCAGCCGCTCTATCATCTGTGATAACTAGTTTGTTGGAGGGGGTTGGCTCCGCTTGCCGTAGCCATTGTTTTCTTTTCAAGAACTATTGGCGTGCCCCTCTATACATATTTACATGTAAGATCATTGATAATTTATGCGCCCGCAAGTTGCTTACGCCCGAATGAAAAATCGCATCGATACTACGAATTTGAGCGCCTTACAGTCGTAGAGTAAGGCGCAGATAACAAAAGAAATTATTGTATGAATGCTAACACTAACACCATGGAATTATCTCCGGAGAAATTGAACAATAAAGGTGAGCTAGTTGCGATTGCCTGGCCCGGAAAAGATATGAATGCACTTTTTGAAAAACATCAAGATGTCATTTTTTATAACCAACATGGTTGGAAGTTATTAGATATAAATAATGAACGATTCTTTCAATCAAGCCTCAACATTAAACACAGCCACCCATTAATTGACCCGGTTGAGATACACTCAAAAATTAATAAATGGCTACCAGTAATATATCGGTGGTCAAGATTAGGTGTCGAAATAGAGCAGCTTCTCTCACAAACTACATTATTAATAGCAAATTTGGTGTGCGAGATTAATTTTCTAAAAATTAAGACATTCATTTTCCACACAGGGGTTCCGCACCATTACGATTCAATGGTGCTTTCAATTGCCTGTGAAATAGCTGAAGTAAAGCAAATTTTTTTGTATGCAAATGTATTCGATGGCGCCTTGATTCCGTTACTTCAAAAAGGCTCTATGACTGAAAGAACGGTGTTGTCATGGAAAGGTGGAAAGATAGATTACTCGAAATTAATCGACGAGTATATTTCAAAAAGACTTCAAGGGACTACACCTACCACATCCGACCCCCAGACTTTTGCTTCGAATTGGTGGAAATGTAATATTTTCCTAGCCCTAGGTTACGCAATATACTTGAGAACACGCCGAAACTTATCTAGTTTTCGCTGTTCAATTATGCGCCTCGATAAAGCAGCTCTTCCAGAACTTAAAGAATATTCTTTAGTTGATTTTGTAAAAATTTTATTATCCCAATTGTCGTACATAACAGAGTACAAAAATAACTGCATAAGTTATGCTACCGCCAACAATTACTCCGCTAATTCGGAGTCAGTTCAATTATTGATTGCAGCTCATTATCAGCCAGAAGCCACCTCTTTTCCTGAGGGTTGGGATTATTATTCCCATATTGACATTGCACTTAAAGTAAGATCGCTGGGGTATACTAACGATCTCTATTATAAAGAGCATTATGGAACAAAGTTTTATCTTGAACGTTATGTTGGCTTGACTCGTGTAGGGTTATGCCGAAGCAAGAGCTATCTTAATGGATTGCTTGAGTTAGGTTGCAAGTTAATTTCCCCTGATGCACCTGTGCCATTGCAATCCAATTTTGTTCCACTCACAATTACAGGCACTATTGCTATTGAAAGAGCACTTCTTGGGCTGCGTACCATAGTATTTGGACGCCCATGGTATCTAGGCCTGCCGGGGACAATTCACATTAATGACATAAAATCACTACACAGCATTCCCATGTCTTGGACCATACCAGATGTTGCTGTTGCAAACGATGCCAAGGACTTTCTTTTAAAACTTCTTTCCAATAACACTATGACCAATGTTGCTGGAATTGGCGTCGGAAAAGGTTTTACGGATTTACAATCGCTCAAAAATTTTCAGTCTGAATGCTTCAGTCTTTTAAATTTAATTAAAACACTTGGTCGTAATTTTCACTCGCCACTTTAATTACAACTTAATAACATTTACTGTGTCCATATGAATATTTGCTATTTATGTAATTCTGAATCCAGCAATCCTCGAAAAGGTAGGGTTCGGGATAGCGATCAAATCAAAGTTCTTCAGTGTAATGAATGTGGTTTGGTTTTTCTTTCATCGCTTGATCATATAATATCCAATTTTTATGAATCTTCGGGCATGCATGGTGTCAAGCTAACGCCGATTTCTGCGTGGTTAAGGGAAACGGAATGGGATGATCAGCGTCGCTTTGACATGGTGAAAGCAATGCTCCCGAACAAGAATTTACTGGATTTTGGCTGTGGTGCGGCAGGTTTTTTGCGGCGAGCCAAAGAGTTGGCGAATGAGGTTACAGGCATCGAACTGGAAACGAGGGTACGCGAATATTGGACAGGACAAATAAAGATCATGTCTAGTGTCGACTCTGTGGCTGAAACAGGTGGATTCGATCTGATAACCGCATTCCATGTTATCGAGCATCTTTCAGACCCACGCGCAATGCTAGCTGAACTAGCTGGTGTCCTAAAGAAAAACGGACGCATGATTATTGAAGTGCCTAGCTCTGAGGATGTTTTGCTGAACCTTTACGACTGCGAAGCGTTTCAGCGTTTCACTTATTGGAGTCAACATCTCTTCTTGTTCAATGCGTCGACGTTGGAAATGTTGGCCCGGCAGGCCGGTCTAAGGGTAGTTTCAGTGCAACACTACCAGAGATATCCGCTCTCAAATCACTTGTATTGGTTAAGCCAAGGCAAACCCGGTGGTCACCAACATTGGTCGTTTCTGGATACACCAGAGCTAGCAAGTGCCTATGCAAATGCTTTGGCGACCTTGGGAAAGACAGACACCATAATCGCTCACCTAGAGCATTGCGAGTAATGCCGTAGTTGGCCTTCTTGCTTGTGCGCGAATGCATAGTTCATCACAGCCATGTTATGTGCATAAATCTGAGGTCCTGACTTAATCGAAAAAGATTTTCGAAGTGGAACAGCATGCTCATAAAGAGAATTACGATTGATCTGGTAGCTTCAACTATGAACTCATTAAAACATTTCATGAAGCTATACCCTTTTTTTCTGCGAGTGACGCAATGAGATTGCTAATACTGGCTGGCGGATTCGGCACCCGCTTGAGAACGACTGTTGCTGATGTGCCCAAGGCCTTAGCACCTGTCTGTAATGTCCCTTTTCTGGAGTTGCAGCTTGTACACTGGATAACCCAAGGCTTGCACGAATTTACATTCCTTCTGCACCATCAAGCCGATCAAATCATCTCTTTTCTGCAGGCACAGCAAGATAAATTGCTCAAGGGCTGTAAAGTTAATTGGCTAATTGAGCCCGCGCCCTTAGATACCGGCGGTGCACTTGCACATGCAGTAAAAGCGCTCGCTCTGAAAGATAACTTCCTAATAACTAATGCCGATACCTGGCTGGGCGGAGGCATTCACCAAATGATGCAATCCGCCGCGCCTGCGATGGCTGTGATCAACCTAGCCGATGTTAGCCGTTACGGGCAGGTGCATTTTGATCATACTCTGCGTGTAAGTGCCTTTGTGGAAAAAAATGGTCAGAGCGGTGCAGGTTGGGTCAACGCCGGACTGTGTCACTTAAGTGTAGAGCTTTTTAAAAACTGGGATTGCAAGCCCTTCTCACTGGAGCGTGAATTATTCTCTTCACTGGTACAAGACCGGCGTCTGAAAGCCGTGCCACTGCAAACCGATTTCATCGATATCGGCGTGCCTGCTGATTACCACCGCTTCTGTCGCTGGGTAGCTGCGGGCCGTCAAGATCCACTATGCAATTAGATATCTTCCTTATTTCCCAATCTGCAAGCTTGCGCGATGCCTTGCAACGCATCGAGAGCAATCATCACGGCGTTATTTTTGTCACCGACGCTAATGGTGCCGTGTCTGGAGTGGCTACCGATGGCGACATTCGTCGACATCTTCTGAATGGTGTCTCACTCGACGCACCAATCACGCAGTGTGCAAACCCCGATTTCGTTTGGGAAAGTCAGTCCACACCTCGTGAGCTGTTGCTCAAGAAATTGGATCATCGTATTCGCGTCATTCCGCTTTTGAATGCTGAACGTCGTTTGGTGGGCCTGGTCAGTCGCGATCACATACCCATCCAGGCTGAAGGTGCAGTCTATGCACGCGCCAGAGCTCCAGTTCGCATAAGTTTTGGCGGTGGTGGCTCTGACTTGACCCACTATTTTTCCAGCAACGAAGGTGGTGCAGTCATCAACACCACGATCTCGCTATACAGCCACGCCACCTTGCGTATTAGGAATGATGAGCAAATTATTATTCGTTCGCTTGACTTGGGCGAAACCTTAAAGGCTAACAACTTATCCGCCGCTATAGCAGGAACTAGCCGTTTCGGTCTTATCCAGGCACTGCTACGAGTCATATGTCCGAATTTCGGCTTCGAGTTGTTTCTGCATTCCGACTTTCCCATGAATTCCGGGCTGGGTGGTTCTGCTGTGGTGTCCGCAACTGTCCTTGGTTGCTTCAATCAGTTTCGTCGCGACAAATGGGATCTGCACGAACTTGCAGAAATCGCCTACCAAGCAGAGCGCCACTATCTTGGTGTCGCGGGTGGTTGGCAGGATCAATACGCGACGGTGTTCGGGGGGTTCAATTTCATGGAATTTCGCATGGATCAGAACATCGTTCATCCTCTGCGCATTCACCCAGACACTCTACTGGAACTCGAGGAGTGTTTGATCTTGTGTGATACTGGCACAAGTCATAATTCTGGCGACATTCACCAAGATCAACGTCAACAAATGGCAGCTACGCATGTTCGGGACATGGTGGAGACTAATGTGAGGCTAAGCTACGAAATGAGAAATGATCTTTTGCGTGGTCGGCTACGTCAATTTGGAAATTCGCTAGATAGAGCTTGGCAGTTCAAACGCCAATTCAGTGAAAAAATAAGCTCACCCCGACTTGATCAGATCTATGAGGAAGCAAAATCCAGTGGTGCGATTGGAGGCAAACTCCTTGGTGCTGGTGGGGGAGGTTTTTTCCTGTTTTATGCCCCCCCTTATAAAAAACATCAACTAATTAAACACCTCGAAACTTTGGACCTAAAGATCCGTCCGTTTCGCTTTGAACCACATGGGTTACAAGCTTGGACAGTGCGCGAGTGCAAAAACAATCACGAAAGTGAAACAATATGACAATCAACATTGGGCAATTTAAAATTGGCGTTGGTCGCGCATTTGTAATTGCCGAGATCGGCAACAACCACAATGGCAGCTTTGAGCGCGCCGTCGAGATGATCGACAAAGCCCTTGAAGCCGGGGCTGATTGCGCCAAATTCCAGATGCGGCATCTGGATCAAGTTTATCGCCAACGTAGCCTGAGGAAAAGCGGCGACGATTTGGGCACGGAATATGTGATTGACCTGCTCAACCGATTTGAGCTGAGTCTCGATCAGCATCGGCAACTGGCGAAGTACTGTTCCCAGACAGGAATCACATACCTCTGCACCCCATGGGACAGCAAAAGTGCCGACGTGCTTGAAGACCTTGGCGTACCCGCCTACAAAATAGCCTCGGCCGATCTAACCAACCTACCACTGCTTGATCACTTGGCGAAAAAAGGCAAGCCGCTGATTCTCTCCACTGGCATGAGTACAACAGAAGAAGTCGAGATCACCGTCGCCTTCCTGAACAAGCGTGGAGCTCAGTTTGCCCTGCTTCACTGTAACAGCACCTATCCCGCCCCACTGCACGACATCAACCTGAAATGGATGCCTGCATTGCGGCGCATTCACCCGTTGGTGGGTTATTCTGGTCACGAGCGTGGCATTAATGTCTCACTCGCTGCTGTAGCACTGGATGCCTGCATCATTGAACGGCACTTCACGCTTGATCGCACCATGGAAGGGCCTGATCATGCGGCCAGCCTTACTCAGACCGAATTCACCCGCATGGTTGAAGGCATTCGCGAGATAGAGCAAGCACTCGGCGAAGGCAATGCACGCCAGCTTTCGCAAGGCGAAATGATCAATCGCGAAAATCTTAGCAAGAGTCTAGTTTCCGCCATGCCGTTGAGCAAAGGTACGATACTGGCTGCCGAGCACATCAAAGTACGTAGCCCAGGCCAGGGGTTATCCCCTCAGCGTTATGAGGCGCTCCTTGGCCGCACATTACGCCACGATATGGGCGAAGAAGATTTCTTCTACCCGTCTGACTTACAAGATACGCGTATCGAACCCCGACCATACCGTTTCGCACGACCCTGGGGCATACCCGTTCGTTACCACGACTTCAGCGAATACGCTGCCCGCATTAAACCCGACCTGTGGGAGTTCCATCTTTCCTATTCAGATATGGATTTGGATCCAGCGGACTATCTGGACGGCCCATACAAGGCAGGGTTGGTGGTTCACGCTCCTGAGCTATTTTCCGGCAGTCGGTTGATGGATCTGGCAACACCCGACGATGCTTCCCGCAGTGAGTCCATTCGAGAGACCCAGCGCGTTATCGACATCACGCGTAGTCTGAAACGCTTTTTCCCCGAAACGCTTCGCCCCCTCATTGTTGCGAATATAGGTGGCTTCACAATGGATGCCCCTCTGCCCGGCTCCAAAATTCGGGGCTATTATGAGCGGTTTGCCGAAAGCCTAGACGAACTGGATATGGATGGAGTAGAACTAATTCCTCAAACTATGGCCCCCTTCCCCTGGCACTTCGGCGGGCAACGCTACCAGAATATTTTTGTGCAGATTGACGAAATCGTCGAATGGTGCAGCAAACTCAAACTGCGTATGTGCTTTGATATTTCTCATACCCGTCTCACCTGCAATCATTTTGGTTTCGATTTTTATGAATTTGCCGAAAAGATTGCCCCATTCTCTGCCCATCTACATTTGGGCGACGCCAAAGGTTTGAACGGTGAAGGACTGCAAGTGGGTGAAGGTGATATCGATTTTGTCCGACTCGGGGCGATTTTGAATACAGGCTGCCCAGGTGCAACGTTTATTCCCGAAATCTGGCAGGGCCACAAAAATGGGGGAGAGGGCTTCTGGGTCGCGCTAGAACGGTTGGAGGGGACACTGTGAACACAGCTCTTATTCGTGACCAAGTCGCTGCATCGATTGCCGTTAAACAGTCGATCCTCGCGGACGACGAGCTGATTGACCGACTCGAAAAATTAGCAACAGATTGTGTAAGATGTTTGCAATCCGGTGGCAAGGTCATCTTTGCTGGCAATGGCGGTAGCTTTGCCGATGCCCAGCACCTATCCGCAGAATTTACATCTCGCTTCATGTTCGATAGAGCGCCTATGGCATCACTCGTGCTCGGCGCAAATAATTCAGCCATCAGCGCCATTGGCAATGACTACGGCTATGAACAGATCTTCGCACGGGAACTTAACGGGGTAGCCAAGCAGGGTGATGTGTTTATTCCTATTACCACCAGCGGAAACAGTGCCAATATTTTGATTGCCGTAGAGCAAGCTAGGAAGCAAAACTTAACAACCGTTGCCCTTACCGGCCAGGGGGGCGGGAAATTGGCTGCATTGTGCGATTGCCTGTGTGTGCCCTCCAGGGAAACAGCTCGGATTCAAGAGAGTCACATCATGATTGGTCACATTGTTTGTGGCTTGGTAGAGCAAGCCTATTTCTCAGTAGCAAAGTAATGAAACCAAGAGTAGTATTAATTATTCAGGCGCGAATGGGCTCTACACGCCTACCGGGTAAATCGATGATGGACTTGGCGGGTGCGCCATTGGTGGGGCGTATTCTTGAGCGGGTCAAACGTTGCACGAAGCTTGATGACATCGTACTGGCGATACCCGATACCAATAAAGACCGCGTATTGATAAGTCTTGGGGAAAAGTATGGTGTAAAAGTTTTTTCCGGCTCCGAGAGCGATCTGGTAGAACGCTATTACCAAGCAGCGTTGTGGTCAAACGCGGAGATCGTAGGTCGATTGCCTGCAGACAACGCCACTCCCGAACCCGCCGAGATTGATCGCATTGTCGATTATCACTTGTCACTCGGGGAGCGGGGCTTTTCATCCAACCTCTCCGTAATCGGTGACTCAGAATATCCAGATGGGATCGGTGCTGAAATCTTTGATTTCTCATTACTTGAAGAAGCACGGGCACGACATAGTGACAAACTGCTCCGCGAGCATGTTCACCTCAATTTTTATGACTACAGTACAAGGCAAGCGGTTGATCCTGCGTGGTGCCCGGTCCGCACCATAAAATGTCCAGAGGGTTTCCGCCGCCCTGATTTGATCTTGGATGTAAATACCCTAGAGCAGTATGAATTCATGCGCAAACTTTACGAATATCTTTACCCAAGAAACCCTCATTTTCATATCACCGACACGATTCGGTGGTATGACGATATCTACAAAAACTCAAACTTAACGAAAGAAAAATAAATGCGAACAGTTTACTTCAATGGCAAATTAGTTCCCGAAACAGAAGCCAAAATCTCAATTTACGACTCGGCATTGATGTTTGGGGATATGGTTTTCGAAATGACTCGTTCATTCAATAAAAAGCAGTTCAAACTGCGCGAACACATTGATCGACTGTATGCAGGCGTGAAAGTTTTACGCATCCCCCTACAAATGACTCCAGAAGAGATGGAGAGAGCATGTTATGAGACTATCGAAGCCAATGATCATTTATTCAAGGCCGATGACGAGCACCGATTGATGATCGATGTTTCGCGCGGCCTTCTGGGTATCTATCAAGGCATTGAAGGCCTGCACAAAGGCCCAAATGTCATCATCGCCGACTTTCCTTTGCGCTGGACAGTGGCCACCATGGGAGCATTGTTCGATAAAGGCATCAATGCGGTGATAACCTCGCAGCGCGCAATTCCTGGGCATCTGCTCGATCCCAAAATCAAGAATCGCAGCCGTATCCATTATCTGATGGCCAACATTGAGGCAGGCCAGATCGAAGGCGACAACAATTGGGCGCTGTTGCTCGATACCGATGGATTTGTTGCTGAGGGAACCGGCGACAACTTCTTTATTATCAAGAATGGCGTAGTGATTACGCCGGAAGGCCGCAACATTCTGCGCGGTATCTCGCGCGATTACGTAATGAATGAGTTATGCCCGCAATTAGGTATGCCAATCGTCGAAAAAAATTTCGAAGCTTACGACATTTATACCGCCGATGAGGCCTTTATGACCGGCACGCCCTTTTGCATGTTGCCCGTGACGGCTCTGAACGGCATCGCCATTGGCAAGGGGGTAGTTGGTGAAGGCTTTAATCGCTTGATAGGCCAGTGGAGTTCGAATACCGGTATCGACATCGTCGGGCAAATCAAGAAGTGGGATACAGAGCGCGCTGGAACAGCTACTGGAGATGCGCCCACGCCGTATCGGTTTAAATCCAAATGAGTCATCAAATCGGGTTCATGCAAGGCCGCCTTTGCGAGCGCGTTGACGGTAAGATACAGGCTTTTCCCTGGCGCGACTGGGAAAGCGAATTTCCCGCTGCTGTAGCCATTGATCTGCACCTAATGGAATGGACGCTGGATCAGGAGCGGCTTTACGAGAACCCGCTGATGACAGCAGAAGGTCAAGAAAAAATCCGGAGACTTTGTGAGCGATATGAAGTCTCGATTCCATCCTTGACAGGAGACTGCTTTATGCAGGCACCTTTGTGGAAAACCAGCGGTAAAACTCGGGCAGACTTGGAACTGGACTTTATGGCGATCGCCCGTGCTTGCGTGAGCGTTGGCATCCGGATAATTGTCGTTCCTTTGGTGGATAACGGACGACTGGAAACGGTCGAGCAAGAGGACATCTTAGTTGATTTTCTCCTAGCAAAACAACCTTTTCTGGCTGAACAGCGGTTGCAGGTCGTTTTCGAATCCGATTTCACGCCTCCTGATCTCGCCCGTTTCATCGCGCGTTTACCGTCTGAGCGGTTTGGCATAAATTATGATATCGGCAACAGTGCTGCCTTAGGCTTTGACCCGGCGCAAGAGTTTGCACTCTACGGTGCGCGGGTGGTTAACGTGCATGTAAAAGATCGTGTATTGGGAGGGACCACCGTGCCGTTGAAGACAGGAAGTGCCGATTTCGATTCGGTATTTTCTTCCCTAGCTCTACAAAACTATCAAGGAAACTTCATTCTACAAACCGCTCGCGCGTCGGATGAAAATCACGCAGGAGTATTGGCTAGCTACCGTGACAATACTCGCCAGTGGATGCATGATCACGACTTGGTGAGGATGAGTTGACTATCCTCGCGCTGATGCTCAGACAATTAAGCGTTAGCCCTTGAAATATGGAACTCCATCTCTCCGGAAAATCAGCTCTCGTTACTGGATCATCCAAAGGTATCGGCTTGGCAATTGCACAAACTTTACATGCCGAAGGCTGTCGAGTGGCGCTGAATGCGCGCAATGCAGATGATCTGCAGGCCGCGACTAGCCTGCTTTCCGGCGCTATCGGCGTCGTCGGCGATGTCACACGACCTGCTGAGGCGCGGCAAATCATCAGCGAGGTGCTCAGGAACTTCGACCAACTGGACATTCTGGTATGCAATGTCGGCAGCGGCCGTTCCGTTTCCCCTGGTAACGAAACCGCTGACGAATGGCAACGGGTGTTTGCATTGAATTTTTGGAGCACAACCAATTCCGTCGAAGCTGCTCGCGATGCCTTGGTGGAAAGCAAAGGGGTAGTTGTGTGCATCTCATCCATCTGCGGGCTCGAAGTGATACCTGGCGCACCGGTTACTTATTCCGCCGCTAAGGCTGCTCTGCATGCATACGTGCGGGGTATTGCTCGCCCACTTGGCAAACAAGGGGTGCGTATCAACGCTGTCGCACCGGGCAATATCCTTTTCGATGGATCAGTCTGGTCGCGTAAATTGTCGGAAAACGCGCCAGCGGTGCAGTCCATGCTGGCAGAGGATGTTGCCCTCGGCACCCTGGGCAACCCCGCCGATGTAGCTAGTTTGGTGTCCTATTTGGTTTCGCCGCGTTGTGATTTTGCCAGTGGCAGCGTATGGACACTCGATGGCGGGCAAGTACACAGTTGAAGATTAATTCATCATATTGCAATAAAAATGGCTTTTAAAAAATTTGATTTGACTGGAAAAACGGCATTAATTACTGGTGCTGCTGGTTTGCTTGGAATGGAACACGCTGCCGCGTTACTAGAGAGCGGTGCCACGGTAGTGCTGACAGATATCGGTGTAGAACAGTTGGACGGGACATTAAATAAGCTGGCTCAACACTTCGATGCGGGAAAAATTTTTACCCACCGTATGGATGTGTCGCAACTCGGGGAAATTCGAGCAGTGGCCGATACCCTTAGGACGGCAGGTTTGGTTATCAATATTTTGATCAATAACGCAGCTATCGACCCAAAGGTGAATGGCGAGCAGGGGATTGTTGAGACCTCCCGCTTAGAAAACTTTCCACTCGATCAATGGAATTTGCAGGTCGCCGTTGGCTTGACTGGTGCATTCCTTTGCAGTCAGGTGTTTGGAGCGGCAATGGCAAAAGGTGCCGAAGGGGGCGTGATCCTTAACATCGCCTCAGACCTGTCGGTTTTCTCCCCCGATCAACGGCTGTATCGCAAAGATGGCTTGTCGGATGATCTACAACCCGTGAAGCCAGTGACATACTCGGTGATCAAGAGTGGCCTGGTTGGTTTAACCCGTTACCTAGCCACTTACTGGGCTGACAAGGGCGTGCGCTGTAATGCGCTTTCACCAGGTGGGGTGTTCAATGGCCAAGGTGAGGCGTTTGTAAAACGCTTGTCATCGCTGATTCCGTTGGGGCGCATGGCGCACAACGATGAATATAGGGCAGCAGTGCAGTTTTTGTGTTCTGATGCTTCGGGGTATATGAATGGACAAAATATAGTTATTGATGGGGGGCGGAGTGTATGGTGACTCGAAATTCAAAATGTAAACGATGGAAGGCCCCATCGAGTTAGCTCCCGCCATCAAGCAAAGCTACACTTGCTGGTGCTCAGATGAGTTGGATATGTCTTGTGAAAACGGTGAACGCGTCAGAGTAGCATTTTCACTGGACTGCTGCGACAAATATTCCATGCGCTTGGTAGCGACTACCAAAGGCATGGATACGGGGTTGATAGGTGACTTGATGATGCAGGCTGTGGAGAATCGATTTGCATCAATTCTGCATCCAGCAAGTCCATTTAATGGCTCACCTATGTCAGCCGTTACTATACGGCAGCCGAGAATCGAAGCTTAACAAAGTTACTGAGCTCCAAACAGATCGCAACACCGATTACCAGTCCGCTAAGCAATGGCATGGCGGAGAGCTTTGTGAAAATGTAGAAGGAATAAACATGCTGGCCAACAGGCCTAATTCACAGACCATGATTGTAAAATTGTAAAGCTGTTTCGATTAATACTATTCTTACTAACATCACAGTGCAATGTGCTACCTGCCGCCTCAGCTGTTCATGGATAGCAATTGACAATTTGAATATACCGGCGGTACTGGCTTTTAAGATCAAGACCACCTTGTCGGCTTGTTATCTATAGATGCTTAATTGCTAACTCAGCTTTTATCGAAACCAGTATGGTTTACAATCTAATTATCGGCAGTCGAATGTAAGTGACTGCCATTACCATCTCGAGGAGGCTCGTGCTGATTCTCGAATCGAATGGACAGAAGGATCCATTAAAAAAAGATATCAAATATGTGAGTTTTGACACTGTGTTTGGCGAGCAAGTACACGGGTATATTAAAAGTTTATCAGCAAATTTCTCTAGACGCTTTAACAATAAAGATCAATATATTGATGCACATGCCTCTATCCTTTTTAACTTCCACTGTCTACATAGTTAAGTTGATCTTCCGATGAATGGCTTTAACTCATATTTGTGAAAATCAGAAATGCAATTTTTTTGTTATACATCCGACTTGTGGCAAACATTGAACTCACAGCAGCGCCGAGGTGCGGTAATCTTGCTATTGTTGATGCTTATTGGAATGCTTCTTGAAATGATGGGAGTTGGATTAATATTTCCTTTATTAGCTCTAATTGTTGCATCTCCTGAGGAAATGGCACAGTACACAGGACTCGCGCAAAATATAGGACTTCATTCGCTAGTAAATGAAGGGAACTTACTTTACATGCTAACTATAGTAATTTTTATTGTTTATACATTCAAAACGGGGTTTCTTATGTATCTTGCTTGGCGGCAAATGTCTTATGTATTCGACATTCAGGCAAGTTTGAGCAGAAATCTTTTAAATAACTATATAAATAAACCATATCTTTTCCATTTAGAAAAAAACACTTCCGAGCTTATAAGAAATATCATCACCGAAACTCAACTATTCACTCATACTGGTTTGATAGCCGCAATGACTCTCTATACAGAGCTCTTTGTTCTAACAGGTCTATTGTCACTTGCATTAGCTATAGAACCCTTGCTGACAACATTATTGTCTCTTTTAGTATTTTCATTTGCATTATTATTTTTATTTTTTACCCAACAAAGTACCAAAAAAATGTCAGAAGAAAGGCAACAACTCGATAAAAGCCGATTGATGTGGGCACAGCAAAGCATGTCAGGTATCAAAGATATAATTACAAGCGGCTCACAAAGTTACTTCTTAAACAAATATGAAGCACCCAACATGTTAGCCGCCAAAATTGGTTGCTGGCAGTTAACCATCTCACAAATGCCAAGGCTGATGCTAGAGTGGGTGGCCATTCTAGGACTTTGCATTTACCTTATATATAATCAATCAATAGGTAATGACATAGCAGGAATACTTCCATTTCTTGGAATGTTTGCAGCAGCTGCCTTTAGGCTTTTGCCATCCTTGTCAAGAATGGTGACAGCCTTTCAGAATATGCGCTTTGCTTTTCCAGTTATCAGATTGATTAAAACAGAATTGAATAGTGCTGAATTAAAACATTTATCACCTTTATCAATCGCTGATTTTAGATCTTTAAGATTTGAAAAAGTGGACGTGCGTTACACTCATGATAGACCCCCGGCGCTCCAGAATATAAATATACAAATAAATCAATATGACTGTATAGGAATTATAGGAGAAAGCGGCGCAGGCAAGACCACCTTTATCGATACTATTCTCGGTTTATTACCAGCAAATACCGGCAAGATCTACATAAATGACCAGGAAATCAATACAACCAGTTCTGAGTGGATATCGTTAATTGGTTATGTACCTCAATCTGTGTATCTAGTAGATGACACAATCAAACGAAATATTGCCTTTGGTGTGGAAGATGCTTTGATTGATATTGGTCATGTAGAGAAATGCTTAGAACTAGCCAATTTATCAAAGTTTGTAAATGGTTTACCTTATGGTATTGAAGAGTCTTTAGGTGAGTTTGGCTCAAAGATATCTGGTGGCCAGAGGCAACGCATAGGAATTGCCAGGGCACTGTATAGGAATCCTAAAATTTTGATATTCGATGAAGTTACCAGCGCGTTGGATGAGTTTACGGAAAATGAAATTATTCAAACAATCGGTAACCTTAAGGGTATCGTGACGATTCTGCTGATTACACATAACATAAAGAATATTATAGTATGCAACAGATTACTAGAATTCAAAAAAGGTGCCGTATCACGAGATGAAGTAATTGAAGGATCTATTTATGTTCGTTAAAATTTTATCCTATATATCAAAGAGAAAGCTTTCAACTCCACTTAAACGAGATGGCCTAAAGGTACATATTGGGTGTGGTCCGATTGATATGCCTGGATGGATAAACATTGATGCCAGACCATTTAATCATGTTCATTTAGTTACTGACAAAATTAAACTAGATACTTTCTCTGATCAATCGATTGGAGAAATATATTTGTGCCATGTATTAGAACATTTCGACTTTGTTGAAGCAGAAGAATTGTTAGCACTTTTCTATAAAAAACTTGCGCCTGGTGGTATTTTACGTATATCAGTTCCAGATTTCAAGCTTATAATAGATGGTTATTTTTCAACCAATGAAGATTTATTTGCTTTTAGAAAGGCACTCTTTGGTGGGCAGGAATATTCCTACAATTATCATAAATCTGTCTACGATCAGAAATTACTAACTAAATTATTTCTTAAAACAGGCTTTAATGAGATAAGAGACTGGCAGCCCTCCTCCTTTTTTGAAAATAAAAATGAAGATTGGTCATCTGGAAAAATCAGGGTTGGTTTTAAATTTTACCCTGTAAGTTTGAATTTATGCGCAATAAAGATTTAAAAGTAGCATTCGTTGCCTCGGCTTTGCCTATATCTTATTTCTTAGAAGTAAAGGATAACTCGGTCACTGATATTGAATGCACTCCTACTATATATTCTTCATTCCAAGCCGCAAATTTATCTGGGACTGGAATTAAGGTGAATCTAATACCCAGTGGCTTACTTCGTTCTCTTATTTATTTCTTTAATATAATTCGAAATGCTAGAGAGGTTATCATATTCCATGAATGCTGTTGGGTTATACTTGATTTAATTTTAGTATTCAGTAAAGCGAAAGTTACTTATCAGCCTATGGTATCTCTTAAAGGCTTTCAGGCACTTTCAGACGCAGAAAACGGAGTACAGTCTTGGTATAGTTATCAAAATAAACGAGGAGATTTTTTTAATATATTTCAACTTTTAGTAAAATTAACCCTTCGAAATTGGTTCGATTACTATAAATGCACTGACGATGGTGGCATTGACTCAATTCGAATTGCAGTTCTTAAACCACAATTCAAGACTCAGTGGGAATGCCGGGACCCTTACCTTCAAAGAAATTCAGGCAGATTGCAATTACCTAATGCTCCTATCACTAATTTAACTACCTCTTCAAAATCAAGTTTTCTTATTTTGTGCGCAACCGAACCTACACCTGATTCTGATCAGATACAAATATACAATAATATTATCAATATCCTCGCAAAACATAATTCAACAATCCACTTTAAAGACCATCCACGCCCCCAATCACGCCTTAAATTCTCATCTACAATTGCAATCGAAATCGATCCTAACATACCAAGTCAACTTTTTGATTTTAAGTATGATTTTGTTATAGGCGCCTTTTCAAGTTCACTAGTTACAGTCAACGGAAAGTGTGGCACTATTTCGATTGCAAAATTACTCAACATAACTGAAAAAGTCTTTACCGAGCGGATCAACCATTTAATGGCATTAGATGGCTTTGATAAAATTCATTTTATTAACAATCCCAGCGAAATTGAGTCTTTTATTTCTTATAAATCAAAACTTATTCAAAACTGAGTCAACTTAGCGCATCAATTTTGCTGCTTAACGATTTCAAATCTTTAGAAATTGCTTATAGCCAGTTAAATACATAATTATATTTTTAATTCCCACCCTTACATTTCTAAACAATAGTCTTATTATTATTATTATTCAAAATATTTATTTTATGCTTGCAATATAATTAGTAATTCTTACGCTCTATACTGCAAAAATAATAATTTCTTAGAATTTCTTAGGCACTTCAAATTTATAATTTTATTTCATATTCACCTCAATGAATATTGTTTTCATGAAATGTCTAATTATTATCCAGCAGAATTCAGCTGACGGCATGTTAACTTTGCAATCTTCTTCATAGATGCTTTAGTCGCATCTTGATCTATGCAAATTAAGTCAATATTTGGAACATTGAGTTAGCCCCCTGAATGACAGTACCATCGGTATTCCTTAAACTAAAACTTGGAATACGACTAAGGATGTGACTATGTCTTCGACAAGAGCTAACCGGGTGGAAGTGGTCACCAGTGTTTAGCGCCGCAGGCGCTGGATTCCCGAGAAAAAGCTTGTAATCGTCAAACAAACCAATGCACCAGGAAGCTCTGTTTCTTTGTTAGCCCGCCAACATGGACTGACTGCAGCCCAGTTTTTTCAATGGCGGAAAGCTTATTTAGAAGGTTCTTTGGTCGAAGTTGGTGCCAATGAAACCGTTGTCCCAGCCTCTGAACTTCAAGAGGCCATGAGACAAATCAAACAACTTGAAGGTGCGCTTGGCCGCAAGACTCTGGAGAACGAGATTCTTAAGGGGGCTACGGACTTTGCAAAAGCCAATAAATGGATTGCACGCTCGCCTTGAGTTAGCCCCCTGAAACCCAGTCCCATCGGTATTCCTTAAACTAACAACTAGGAATACGACTATGGATATGACTATGTCTTCAGCAAGACCCGATCGGGTTGAGGTGCTCACCAGTGTTCAGCGG
>JACCDN010324262.1_pt1 | contig 34398 bp, 26 predicted proteins | sample 7441691 | NCBI WGS metagenome assembly JACCDN01 (sample SAMN15323439, study PRJNA562643) | freshwater metagenome | isolation source: river surface water | place: USA:Blue River Watershed | collected 2017-08-16
AAATTGCCTCAAATATTCATATATCTTTACCCAAGCTGTGTCTTTTATTAATCGTTTGTATGACATCATCAAATCCTCGTTTTATTCTCATTCTATCATACTTTATTAAATTTCTCAACAGAACCTAGTTGTATCTTTTAAAAATTTTTATATGGATGCAATTAAAATCAGGGGGTGAATACAATTTTAAATAATTATATTGCATAATATTCTTGTTTCTTTTATAATCTAAATTATATTAAATAATAGAGAGAATGCCTTAAAAGGGTGGCTCAAAAGCCTCCCTTTTTTGTTATAGAAGTGGTTAAAATGAGTAGCACAGAAAGAATAGAAGAAATTATTACGCCGTCCTTAACGCAAGAAGGATATGGTATTGTAAGGATGAATTTAAATGGCGCGCGCGGCAGTTCAACATTGCAAATTTTGATTGAAAAATTAAATAATGAGCCCGTAAGTGTTGGTGATTGTGTGTCAGTTAATAGAATGATTTCTGTTCTTTTGGATGTGGAAGATCCAATTGATGGGGCTTATCATTTAGAGGTTAGCTCTCCTGGCGTCGAACGTCCTTTGGTGAAGCTTGCTGATTTTGATCGTTTTAAAAACAAAAAAGTAAAAATTGAGCTTAAAGAAGCCGTTGGTGGACGTAAAAAATTCAAAGGGCTGTTAAAAGGGGTGCAAGATGATAATATCATTTTGGATGCTATTGATTTAAGCGGAGAAGAGACAGAATCTTTTTCTTTTGCGCATGATGATATTCAAAAAGCCAATCTTGTGTTTGAAATGTTTATGGATAAAGTGGGGAAAACAAAATGATAAAGCATGAAGTTTTGATGGTTGCAGATATTGTAGCTCGTGATAAAGGTATTGAAAAAAAAGAAGTTTTGGCCGCGATTGAAGAAGCAATTGAAAAAGCTGGGAAAGCTAAATACGGACAAGAACATGATATTCGTGCCCATATTGATTCTGAAAGTGGCCATATTCGTTTGGTTCGTCATTTAACAGTTGTGGAAGAAGTCTTAGAGCCTAACACAGAGCTTACTCTCAAAGAAGCACATCGTTTTGATGCTAATGCTGTTCTTGGAACAGTGATTGAGGAAGATTTGCCTCCGATTGATTTTGGCCGTGTTGCTGCCCAAACTGCAAAGCAGGTGATTTATCAAAAAGTCCGTGATGCTGAACGTTTGAAGCAATTCAATGAATTCAAAGACCGTGTTGGCGAGATTATCAATGGCACAGTCAAGCGCGTTGAGTATGGAAATGTGTTTATTGAAATTGGCAGAAGTGAAGGTTTTTTGAGAAAAGATGAGCTGATTGCAAGAGAGTCTTTTAGGGTAGGTGACCGTATTAGGGCTGTGATTGTTGATGTGAAGAACGAGCTTCGAGGGCCTCAGATCTTTTTATCCAGGATTAGTCCTTTGTTTCTGGCAAAGCTCTTTGCTCAAGAAGTTCCTGAAATTTATGACCATGAGATTGAGATTAAAGCTGTTGCAAGAGACCCAGGTTCAAGAGCAAAAATGGCCGTTTATACAACCGACCCATCCATTGATCCAGTTGGAACATGTGTGGGGGTTCGCGGATCACGTGTTCAAGCTGTTGTTGCTGAATTGCAAGGTGAAAAAATTGATATTATTGTTTGGTCTCCAAATATTGCAACATTTGTTGTGAATGCTTTGACTCCAGCTGAAGTTTCTAAAATTGTTTTGAATGAAGAAACGCGCCGTGCTGAAATCGTTGTGGCCGAAGACCAATTAAGTCTTGCCATTGGAAGACGTGGTCAAAATGTTCGTTTAACATCCCAATTAACAGGATGGAATGTTGATATCATTAGTGAAGATGAAGATGCAAAACGTCGCCAGAAAGAATTTGCACTTAAATCAGCTTTGTTTATTGAAGCCTTGGATGTTGATGAGATGATCGCTCAACTTTTGTTCACTGAAGGTTTTGAAAAAATTGAGGATATCGCGTATGCTGACCCTAGAGAGCTTATCTCAATTGAAGGCTTTGATGAGGATGTTGCATCAGAACTCCAGAACAGAGCTATTGAATATTTAAAAAGAAGAGACACTGATTTTGATAAGAAAATTGGTGAACTAGGGATTGCTGAGACAGAATTTGATAGTATTCCAGGGCTAACAAAAGAGCATGTTTTGACTTTGGCCGAAAATGGAATTAAAGTTTTGGATGATTTGGCTGATTTATCGGGTGATGAATTGGTTGATTTTATTGGTAAATATGGTGTAAATTATACACAAGCAAATGAAATCATTATGGCTGCAAGAGCTCATTGGTTTGATGCAGAATAATTGAAAGGTAAAAGTAATGACTGACGACACTAAGGACACACAAGAGCGCAAGCCTTTAACCCTAAAAACACTGAGTTTGAAAAAAAATTCTGATCAAACTGAGCAAGTGCGTCAGAGCTTTTCTCATGGAAGATCAAAATCTGTAACTGTTGAAGTTGTTAAGAAGAAACGCACATCTTCTTCTGATAGGTCCAACGATCCTTTAATGCAAGGGAACAAATTGAATTCACAAGAGCTTGAAACACGCATAAAAGCACTTCAATCTGCAATTCAAGAGCAAGAAAACAGGACTGAGGCTTCTGATCATGTTGAAGATATTATCACATCTCAGCATGCGCAAAAACCAATTATCAAAGATGAAGAGGTTGTTGCGGTTTCTCCTGTAGATGACCTTGATATTTTAAAAACACCTGTTGTTAAACAAAAAGAGGTGCGTAAGTTTGATGATGAATTTACGCCTCCTAAAAAAACGGTGCCGCTTCGTGATGAAGAGGCTGAGCATAAAAAAACTGCAGCATTAAAGCGTGATGCTGGATTTAAAAATATCAGTAAAGGATCTATGAATTCTTTATTGCAAACCAAGGATGATGAAGAGAGCGCTTCTGGATTTGCTGTTAAGCGTAGATCTCAAGCATCCATGCAACGCGCAAGAGCCAAGCATCGCAATAAAATGCAAGGACAACAAGAACCTCAAGCAAAAGTTTTACGTGAAGTTGTTTTGCCAGAAGCCATTAGTGTTCAAGATTTGGCTAACCGTATGGCTGAAAGGGCAGGGGATGTTGTTAAGTCCTTGATGAAAATGGGTGTTATGGCAACGATTAATCAAATTATTGATGCTGACACTGCTGAGTTAATTGCTCAAGAATTCGGTCATAAAGTCAAACGTGTAGCTGATTCTGATGTTGAAATTGGCATTGATAACGCACCTGATAGGGACGAGGATATTATATCAAGAGCTCCTGTTGTAACTGTTATGGGGCACGTTGATCACGGAAAAACATCTCTTTTAGATGCTTTAAGATCAACAGATGTTGTGTCTTCAGAAGCAGGAGGAATTACTCAACATATTGGCGCGTATCAAGTGACGATGAGCACAGGGCAAAAAATTACTTTTATTGACACCCCAGGACACGCAGCTTTCACAGAGATGCGCGCGCGAGGTGCTAATGTGACAGATGTTGTTGTGCTTGTTGTTGCGGCTGATGATGGGATTAAAGAGCAGACAGTTGAAGCTATTCGTCATGCTAAAGCTGCAGGCGTTCCAATTGTGGTTGCAATTAATAAGATAGACAAGCCTGGAGCCGATCCAGAGCGCGTAAAGCAAGAAATGCTTATGCATGAATTGATCGTTGAGGAATTGGGTGGTGATGTTTTAGCAATTCCTGTGTCGGCAAAAAAGCGTTTAAATCTTGAAAAATTAGAAGAAGCTATTTTGCTTCAATCTGAAGTTTTAGATCTTAAAGCAAACCCAGAAAGATCCGCAAAAGGTGTGATCGTTGAAGCTCGCCTTGAAAAAGGAAGAGGGTCTGTTGCGACTGTTTTAATTCAGGCTGGAACTTTGCGTGTTGGGGATATTTTTGTAGCAGGAAACGAATGGGGTAAAGTTCGAGCTCTTGTGGATGATCATGGAAATAAGATTGAAAAAGCCTTACCATCGATGCCTGTTGAGGTGTTAGGGTTTGAAAAGACTCCTCAAGCAGGTGATGATTTAATTGTTGTGGAAAGTGAATCAAAAGCGCGAGAAATTTCAGATTTTAGAAGTAGACGCAAAAAAGATGCATTAAGCGCTGCAAAAACAGAAATATTTAAAAATATGTTTGCAAATATTGGTGAAGGTCAAAAGAAAGAGCTTAGCGTTGTGATTAAATCAGACGTGGGCGGGTCACTCGAGGCAATTTGTGCAAGCTTGAGTAAACTTGCAAATGATGAAGTAATGGTGAGAGTTCTTCATGGGGCTGTTGGAGGAATCACAGAAAGTGATGTTACTTTGGCAAAGGCGTCCCAAGCTCTTGTTGTTGGGTTTAATGTCAGGGCAAACCCTCAAGCACGAGATATGGCAAAACGTGATGGGATTGAGATTCGTTATTATTCAATTATTTATGATGTTATTGATGATGCCAAAGCAATTTTATCAGGAATGTTATCTCCAACTCTGAAAGAAAACTACTTGGGTATGGCCCAAATGCGTCAGATTTTCCAAATTCCAAAGGTTGGGAAAATTGCAGGTTGTATGATCACAGATGGTCTTATTAAGCGCGGTGAAAAAGTCAGGCTTTTGCGTGATAACGTCGTGATTCATGAAGGAACCTTGAAAACTTTGAAGCGTTTTAAAGACGAAGTTAAAGAAGTTAAAGAAGGTTTTGAATGTGGCGTAGCTTTTGAGAATTATTCCGATATCAGAGAAGGTGATATGGTGGAATGTTTTGAAATTCAAGAAATCAAAAGAACGCTGTAAGGGGTTATTTGTGAAAAAAGGAAAGAAAAAGCCAGAAGCTCCAAGTCACCGCACATTGCGTGTTGGCGAAGAAATGAAACATATTCTGGCCACTATTTTTATGCGAGAAGAAGTTGCAATTGCTGGCGTCAATACAATGATGCTCACTGTTACAGAAGTTCGGGCGATGCCTGATCTTAAAACGGCAATTGTGTATGTTATGACCTTAAACGGGGAACGTGTGGATGAGGTGATTGGGCTTTTAGAGGAGAACAATTACCTTATTCGTATGGCTCTTGCAAAACAACTTACGCTGAAATTCACTCCTTCATTGAAATTCTTAAAAGACACAACTTTTGATGAAGCATCCAAAATTAGCGCGCTTTTAAGAGGCCTTTAAATACCTTTGACGCAAGTCTTCTGGGAATTTTTCAATAGCATATCGGAGCATCGTTCGAGGCATTCTTGGTCCATGCTGATCTAAAAAACAAGTTAAAGCATTTATGTCTTTTTTTCCTGCCTCACGTAGCATCCATCCGCAAGCTTTATGAATTAGGTCATGTTCATCTTTTAAAAGTGTTTGCGTAAGAGAAAAAGTCCATTCCAACATTTCTTTTTTAATAAAATACCATGTTGCAACGATAGAGATTCTTCTTTCCCACAGGACATTTGAATGCACAAGCTCTGTTAATAAGGTTTTATCTTTTTCAAATAAGTGAGCGCCTATAATCAGATGAGCAGAAGCATCAACTAAATTCCAGTTATTAACATACTTTAAATTTTGAGTATAAAAATCATAAACTTGATTTGGTTCTTTTTTGTATTGATGCACCAAAATAATTAAGGCCAATAAGCGTTCCTCATTGATAGAAGAGCTTAGAAATTCAAGAATATTACCAAATGTGAGCTGAGAATAATCTTTTGCAATCTTTCGTAAATCGGGAACTTTAACTCCCATGAATTGGTCATGGTGTGCATAATCAAGAGGACCTGTCTTGAAATAAACCCCTTTAGAGGGTGGGGTATTTTCTGCATATTGAGATAAGGTGGATCTGATTTCTTGAATTATACTCATTTTTTTCTGCTTAATCCTTGGGCTCTATTTTTCCAGTAATTCATAGCTTCTTGATCAAGTTGAGAGCTTTCCAAAAGGGCTTCAATTGCTTGAATTACAAAAATTTTAGAATATTCTTTTGAATTGCACAGTACATTGATCATCATTTCTTTTTGCAAGACGTCAACTTGTGGGTTTTTGCAGGCGGTGATGACCAATTCGCTGATTAAGGGGATTAAAGCTTCTATTGTGTTAACTTCTATGGAAGCAGCATTTCTGAGGGAAGCTGTTGCTCCGTAATTTGAGCAAGGGATATAAGTTTTGATTGTTTTTTTTAGCTTTTGAATGGATTTAAAATCCTTTAAAATTGGAAAAGGTTTTCTAAGGTTTGATTGTTTCGTTTTTTCATTATAAAAGCATAAATCAAAGGTGTTTTTTTGCCAAGAAATTCTGTTTTTGGTGTAATCATTAAAATTTCTATAATCTGTGAGAATATACTGCACTAAAATTTCAATTTCTTCTTTGATAGTACCTCTCATAGAGGAATTCTTCTTATTTAAATCGTCATTCCAATCACTGATTAAACCCTCCAAGCTTTCATGATGCTTAAGGTGAATTTCAGGATGTATTGCTGTATGTGCCTGATTGTAATGGCATAAAGAAAAAGGCCAAAAAATAGGTTGCTCAGAGCTGCCAAAAGCTGATGTTGCGGATAAAAAAATACAAGTTAAAAGGCTGTTTTTCAATTTTTGTGTTCCTCTCTTTAATATTGATTGTTTTTTATATATCATATTTCGAATCATATAATGTTGCTTTTTTGCAACACAGGGTGGAGAAAAAAAATCCATTCATGCATCAGCTTGATTTTTTGGGTGGTTAGGGTATACTTAATTTCATAAATTATGATCAATCATTTAAAAGTGGAAATTTTTTCAATCAATATGTTGTTTAACCAGCTAAAACTTCCTGCTCATCTTCTAGAAATACTAGAGAGCATTTCATATAAAGTACCAACACCTATTCAAGCGCAAGCGATTCCAATTTTATTGGAAGGGTCTGATTTGTTGGCGTGTGCCCAAACTGGAACAGGTAAAACAGCAGCTTATTGTTTGCCGCTTTTAAGCTATTTGCATAACGGGAGATCAAAACCTAAGATGCCCCGTGCAATTACGCTTGTTCCAACCAGAGAACTTGCTGCTCAAGTTGTAGCAGAGCTTGAAAAATTCTCTACAACTCAAAAGTTTAAAGTTGTTCAAGTTATTGGTGGCGAAGGCATGATGGAGCAAGAAAAAGCATTAATGAAAATGGTTGATGTCATTGTGGCAACTCCTGGAAGATTGCTTGATTTTTTGACTAAGGGCAAGCTGATTTTAAATGAAGTGAAGTTTTTCGTGCTTGATGAGGCCGATAAAATGCTGGATATGGGATTTTTAGAAGATGTTGAAAAAATCATGGCGTATTTGCCAAAAACACGCCAAACAACTCTTTTTTCGGCGACATTTTCAAATCCAATTTTAAATTTATCTAAAAAATTGCTGAATTCTCCCAAAGAAGTAATGATTTCACCAACAGCAACAACCGCAAGTACTGTGACGCAGTATTTTGTGAATTCGTCGGCAAAAACGAAATCATTAGACTTGAAAAAATTACTTGAAAAAGAAAAAATTGAATCAAGCATTATTTTTTGTAACAGGAAAAGAGATATTCAAGGTCTTTCAAAGAATCTTGAAAAATGGGGATATAAAGTTGGGGAATTGCATGGTGATTTGACCCAAGCCCTTAGAACGCAAACATGGAAAGCATTCAAAGAAAATGAAATTCAATTCTTGATTGCATCAGATGTTGCTGCGCGAGGTTTGGATTCAGAAGGGCTTGATGTTGTCATCAACTACGATGTCCCCAATACATCAGATGATTATGTTCACAGAATTGGACGCACAGGAAGAGCTGGGAAAGAAGGAAAATCTTATACGCTTTGCATGAGCACAGATAAAAAGACACTTTTTGAAATTGAAAAAATAATTAAGTCTGCCCTCAAGTTTGTTATTTTGGATGAAGAAAAGAAAAAACCACTTCTTGCTAAAAAAGAAAAAAAGACTCCTGTAAAAGCAATTGAGGCAGAAACACCAGTTATAATAGTTGAAGAAGAAAAGCCAAAAGCTCGAGTCTTGCCTAAAATTCAAACATCAAAACTTCCAAAACCAAATAAAGATGGTCATATTATTTTGATTGAAGATGAACATGTTAATAAAAAAGGGTTTGGAGACGTTATTCCATCTTTCATGAAAACGGTGTGGTAAAGGAGAATTTCATGTCTAAAGTCGCGCTTATTACAGGATCAACCAGTGGTATCGGAAAAGCAATAGCGCACAAGTTTGCTCAAGAAGGGGTAAATGTTGCATTAAATGGCTTTGGCGATGAGATTCAAATACAAAATCAAATGAAAGAACTTGAAAAAGTTGGCGTAAAAGCAGCTTATTTTTCTGCAAATTTAATGAATTCTGGCGAATGTAAAACATTAATTCAGAAAGTTCATGCGCATTTTGGAACTCTTGATATTTTGGTCAATAATGCTGGTATGCAATATGTTGCCCCGCTTGAAGATTTTCCAGATGAGAAATGGGAAAATGTTATATCTCTTGATTTATCCAGTGCTTTTTATACAACAAAAACAGCTCTTCCATTCATGCGTGAAAAAGGATGGGGACGTATTATCAATATTGCTTCTGCGCACGGAGTTGTGGGGTCAATTCATAAAGCCGCTTATGTTGCCGCAAAACATGGTCTTGTAGGGCTTACAAAGGTTACAGCGCTTGAAACTGCCGTTGAGGACATAACATGCAATGTCGTTTGTCCTGGCTTTGTATACACTCCATTGGTTCAGGACCAAATCATTAAAAAAGCACAAGAAGAAAATATCCCCTTGGAACAGGCAAAAACAGACTTTGTCTGTCAGAAACATCCATCCAAGTCTTTCGTTACTATGGAGGACTTAGCAGAGCTTGTGTTTTTCTTGAGCAGAGATTGTGCAAAAGAAATTAGAGGCGCTTCTTATGTGATGGATGGTGCCTGGACTGCAAATTAAAAATAAGAATGTAGTTGCTCGTTAATTATTTGTTAACTATTTTAGTGTTAATCTTAATTTAATTAACAATTATAAGGGGAAAATTATGAAGAAAACTATTCTATGGTCTTTAGTTTCGGGTATGTTTGCGGTTGTTCCAGCTAGCGTGTTTGCAACTGGGGTTAGTGATGCATGTAAGGCTGGGATTAAGGCTCATGTGGAAAAGCAAAAAGGAAAAAGCAGTTTTGATGCCGACTTGTGTGCTACAAAAAAGAAAAAAAAGGTCAAGGCTTGTAAATCCGCCTCTATTGAAGATTATGTGGAAGAATTGAAAAAACAGTGTAATGGAGATAAGCCAGCTGATGAAGAAAAACCAGCTGGAGATAAGCCAGCTGATGAAGAAAAACCAGCTGGAGATAAGTCAGCTGAAGATAAGTCAGCTGAAGAATCTTCTTCAGATAAGAAAAAAGTTAAGACCAAAAAGACAAAGACTTCTTCTGAAGATTGATAAAGTTTTTTTAAATGCGAAGGAAATAAAAATATGAAAAAAGCGATTTTATGGTCCTTGGTTTTGGGGATTCTTATAAATGTTCCTGCTGGGCTTGTGTATTCTTCTGATGAAGAAACGCCTGTGACAGAAGAAGGTGCTTCTGAAAGTTCTGAAAAGGGCAAGGAAGAAGGGGCTTCTGAGGGGTCTGAAAAGGGCAAGGAAGAAGGGGCTTCTGAAGGTTCTGAAAAGAGCAAGGAAGAAGGTGCTTCTGAAGGGTCTGAAAAGGGCAAGGACAAGTCCAAAGATGAAGGTTCTGATAAGAGCAAAGACAAACCAAAAGAAGAAAAGCCTAAGAAGAAGAAAGTTTCAAAACCAGATGATATAAAGGTATCCGATGAATGTTGGGATGCGATGGTCGAAGCTAAAGGCGATGAATCTGGAAGAGACTGTAAAAAAGCTTTAAGACCTTTGCGAAAAGGAAAATCCAAAGATGGAGACAAACCTCCTTGTGCGGGTAAAGAGAATAAAAAAGGTTTCAAGAAAGCGATTAAAAATCTTTGTAAAAAAGAAGACTAGTTTTATCATTAGGCTACAAACGATTTGAAACAGCCCTTCAAAGATTTCTTTGGAGGGTTTTTTTGTATGGTTATTATCTCTTAGCCATTTAATATGAATGATTGGACATAAAGGGCTTAAAAAAAATTCCAAGTTTATCCTTAAGGTCATGACAAATTCTAAAGAATTGTCAAAATAATTATTGACAATGTATCATGTGTATGATACACTCTAATCACAATCAAGGAAGAAACAAAAAAGTTTTTATAAAATTATAATGTGAATTATCAAGGTGTTTGGTAAAGACCAGGTTTTCCCTTTTTCTTGAAAAATCAAGATATTTTTTTAAAATATATATAAATATTTTTATTGCAAAGAGAAGGAGAGGGGGATATATTTTAATGTATTAAAGATTATCGCATGTGCCTGGCATTAAGAAAAAGATAAGCATAGGTTCCTTGAAATTTAAAATAAAAATGTAATTATAAATATAAAAAAGAGGTTCTTTTCATGAAGATTCAACGTCGTTTCACTACTGCTGATAAATCGCCTTATGCAGATATTGTTTTTCACAAGGCTATATCTGAAATTAAAAATCCAGATGGATCTGTTGTGTTTCGTCTTGAAAATATTGATGTCCCTCAAAGTTGGTCTTCGGTCGCTTGTGATATTATTGCACAAAAATATTTCCGAAAAGCAGGTGTTCCTTTGGCACTTAAAAAAGTGCATGAAGAAGGTATTCCTGTTTGGCTTCAAAGGCAAGTGGCGGATGAAACTGCTTTGGCATCTATTCCTGAAAATCAAAGAACCACGAGTGAAATTTCTGCAACCCAAGTGTTTGACCGTATGGCAGGTGCTTGGACATATTGGGGATGGAAAGGTGGGTATTTTGATGAAGAGCAAGATGCTAAGGCTTATTATGATGAAATGCGCTATATGCTTGCTTATCAAATGGCAGCACCAAATTCTCCGCAATGGTTTAATACTGGTTTGCATTGGGCTTATGGAATTGATGGCGGATCCCAAGGGCATTATTATGTTGACTTTAAAACAGGTGTTTTAACGACATCAAAATCATCATACGAGCATCCACAACCTCATGCATGTTTTATTCAAAGTGTAAGCGATGATTTGGTTAATGATGGCGGCATTATGGACTTATGGGTACGTGAAGCACGTTTATTCAAGTATGGATCAGGAACAGGATCTAACTTTTCTAAAATTAGAGGAAATGGAGAAAGTTTATCGGGGGGAGGGCGTTCTTCTGGGCTCATGAGTTTCCTTAAAATTGGAGACAGGGCTGCAGGCGCTATTAAATCAGGTGGAACAACCAGAAGAGCTGCAAAAATGGTGATTTTGGATGTGGATCATCCAGATATTGAAGAATTTGTAAACTGGAAAGTTGAAGAAGAGCAAAAAGTTGCAAGCTTGGTTACAGGATCTCAAGTCATTAAGCGTAATTTAAAAAGCATTTTTGATGCAATTCATGAGTTTAATGGAAAATTGGAAGATGCTTGTAATCCAAAATTAAACCAAGGGCTTAAAAGTGCAATTAAAACTGCCAAAAATGAATTGGTTCCTGAAAATTATATTGGCCGTGTTTTGCAAATGACAGCCCAAGGCGCGCCAGAAATTGATTTTAATCAATTTACAACAGATTGGGACAGCGAAGCTTACCTGACTGTTTCTGGGCAAAATTCTAATAATACAGTTCGCGTGGACAATGTGTTTTTAAATGCTGTTTTGGAAGACAAAGATTGGTCTCTTATTAGAAGAACAGACGGAAATGTTCATAAAACGGTTAAAGCGGCCACTCTTTGGGATCAAATTAGCTATGCTGCATGGCAGTGCGCTGATCCTGGTGTACAATTTGACACAACTATTAATGAGTGGCATACATGCCCGCAAAGTGGTCGCATCAACGGTTCAAACCCTTGTTCTGAGTATATGTTTTTAGATGATACTGCCTGTAATCTTGCATCTTTGAATCTTTATACATTTAAAAAAGACGGTGGTAAAGCGCATGAGCTTAATTTTGATATTGATGGATATAAGCATGCCGTATCTTTATGGACAACGACTCTTGAAATTTCGGTCACAATGGCACAATTCCCTTCTAAAGAAATTGCCCAAAGATCTTATGATTACAGAACTCTTGGGCTTGGATATGCCAACCTTGGTGGTCTTTTGATGTCTTGCGGAATTGCCTATGACAGCAAGCAAGGACGCGCAATTGCAGGAGCATTGGGTGCAATTATGACCGGTGTTTCTTATAGTGTTTCTGCTCAAATGGCAAAAGAACTGGGAACTTTCCCAGGATACAAGGTCAACGCAAAAGATATGCTTCGCGTTATGTCAAACCACAGACAAGCCGCATATGGGAAAAGCGGAGGCTATAATGCTTTGACGATCCTTCCTGTGCCATTAAATGAGGCTGATTCTCCTAATAAAGACCTGATTGAAGAAGCACGTCATGCCTGGGATACAGCTTTTGAATTGGGATCTAAGCATGGCTTTAGAAATGCTCAAACAACAGTTATTGCGCCAACAGGTACCATTGGTCTTGTAATGGATTGTGATACAACAGGAATTGAGCCAGATTTTGCCTTGGTCAAGTTCAAAAAACTTGCAGGTGGTGGATACTTTAGAATTATCAATCGCATGGTTCCAGAAGGTCTTGCCACGCTTGGGTATAGTAAAACTCAAATTGGTGATATTGAAAGATATATTTTGGGTCATGGAACTCTTGAAAATTCTCCTTTTATCAATTTTGGAACTTTGAAACAAAAAGGGTTTACACTCAAAGAAATGGAGCTTCTTAAAGCCTCTCTTGTAACGGCATTTGATATTCGTTTTGTGTTTAATAAATGGTCTTTGGGGGAAGAATTCCTTACAAAAACATTAAAAATTTCAAAAGATGAACTTAACAGATCAACTTTTAGTGTTTTGGAATATCTTGGATTCACAAAAGATCAAATTGATGCGGCCAATGAATATTGCTGTGGAACAATGACAATTGAAGGTGCTCCGCATCTAAATGACAAATATTACAGTGTATTTGATTGTGCAAGTCCTTGTGGTAAAAAAGGTGTTCGATATTTGTCTGCGCAAAGTCACATTGAAATGATGGCATCAGTTCAGCCATTTATTTCAGGTGCAATCTCAAAAACAATCAATATGCCAGCTCAAGCATCCATCGATGATTGTAAACAAGCTTATATGTTATCCTGGAAGCTGGGTCTTAAATCAAATGCTCTTTATAGAGACGGCTCAAAGCTTTCCCAGCCATTAAGCAGCTCTTTGGTTGAAGATATTGAAGATTTCAAAGATTCTCCAAAAGTTGAACAAGTTGTGCATTTGAGTGAGAAGATTGTAGAGCGCGTTATTGAGCGTGTTGTGTCTGGAAAACGTCATCGTCTTCCAGAGCGTCGCAAGGGATATACGCAAAAAGCAATGGTAGGTGGACATAAAGTCTATATCACAACAGGTGAATATCAAAATGGGCGTTTAGGCGAGCTTTTTATCAGCATGCATAAAGAAGGTGCAGCGTTTAGAAGCCTTATGAGCAACTTTGCAATGGCAATCTCAATTGGTCTTCAATATGGCGTTCCTTTGGAAGAGTTTGTTGAAGCTTTCACATTTACACGTTTTGATCCATCAGGCCGTGTTGAAGGAAACTCATCCATTAAAATGGCAACGTCCGTGATTGATTATATTTTCCGAGAGCTTGCAATTTCTTATCTTGGCAGAACTGATCTTGCGCATAGCATTCCAGAAGAAATGGACCCAGGCAGCATAGGGACTCCTCAAAGGCAAGAGCAAGAAGCCGATACAGTTGTTGCATTTGCAAGTTCTGGTTTTACGCGCGGTAATTTCTTTGTCATGTCAAACAGCGCGACAACTCCTGCAGAACAGCAGGAAGATCAACAGTCATCAGAAGGGCCTTCTACAGTATCTACTGCTCAAAAAGTGGCGCAAGCAAAGCTTCAAGGATATCAAGGTGATGCATGCAGCGAGTGTGGAAATTTCACGCTTGTACGCAATGGGACATGTTTGAAGTGTAATACATGCGGATCAACGAGTGGCTGCTCTTAAATGAAACCTGAAGAAAGCTTATTTCTCGAACACATCTCTTCTCGCACGCAGTCACAATCTTTGCGTGCGAGTGAGTATTATCTATATGCTTTGAAGAAATCTGACGGGTCTTTTAAATTCATTTCTTGGAATTGGGCAGCATTTTTCGGACCGCTTTATTGGATGGTGTATAGACGTCTTTATATGCCAGCTTTGTTTTTTTTGTTTGGAAAAATGATGTTGGGCTTGTTTTTCCCTCGTTTGGGATTAATTTCCTTTATTATTCCACATGTTTTCTTAGGGATGTTTGGGACAACTCTTTATCTTGATTTTATTACGAAACGTATAAGACAAGAACAGCCACCACTTGGAACTGACGGTTTTTTTGCTGTTCTTATTTTTATGATTGTTGAAATTGCAACTGTAACTCTTGTTTTAAGAGTTCTTGCTTAGATTGACTTCACAGCAACCTTTTGCCATTGCTCTTACGCGTCCAATGTAGCTTGCACGTTCAAGAACGCTGATTGCGCCTCTTGAATCTAAAAGATTAAAGATATGGCTAGATTTAATGCATTGTTCATATGCTGGAAGGCTTAAATTTTTTTCTAAAAGTTTTTTGCATTCATCTTCAGCATCTTGAAAATGTGTAAAAAGCGTTGATATTGTGGCGTGTTCAAAGTTATATGCTGAAAATTCAACTTCCATTTGGTGGTTGATGTCACGATATGTTAATTTTCCTTCGCCTTCAATCCCGTTCCAGTTTAAATCATACACATTTTCAACGCCTTGAATATTCATCGCCAAACGTTCAAGTCCGTAGGTTAGCTCTGCGCATACGCGTTCGCAGGCAATTCCGCCAACTTGTTGAAAATATGTGAACTGTGTCACTTCCATCCCATCGCACCAAACTTCCCATCCAAGGCCACTTGCGCCAAGTGTGGGGCTTTCCCAATCATCCTCTACAAAACGCAAATCATGTGTTTTTGGATCAATTCCAAGGGCAAAAAGACTTTCCAAGTAAAGCTCTTGAACATTGTCAGGAGATGGTTTTAATATGACTTGAAATTGGTGGTGACGTTGAACTCTGTTAGGATTCTCCCCATATCTTCCATCGCCTGGGCGTCTTGATGGTTGAACAAAGGCGGCTCTCCAAAAATCATTGCCCAAAGCTTTAAGTGTGGTTGCTGGATGAAAAGTCCCTGCGCCCATTTCAATATCATAAGGCTCTAAAATTGCACACCCTTGCTTGCCCCAAAAATCTTTGAGAATATGAATAATTTCTTGGAAGGATATTTTTTTTTGCATAATAAACGCCTTTTTATAATTAATAAATCATTCTATTTTGTATCATAACAAAAATTATTTTTCTAGCTATTTTAAAATAATTGTATAAAAAAAATCTCAAAAACCGTGTTTCTTTAACACTTTATTTACTTTTTTCTTCCATGTTGAATGTAGCTGGCCGTGAAATTTCAACAACAATAAAAAAGAAATCTTTATGGCCGGTTCTTTTTTTATCTTTGAATATTGAAATTCCAACAAATTAACCTTATCTTGAAATCAAGAAAGGTTTTTTTGATGAAAAAATTATGGTTTGTTTTTGTGATATTTTTTTTAAATGGAAAGTTGTTGCCATCTGATAGGCCAATTTCTTATGACCCAGCCCAAATCTATTATCAAGATAAAATTTATGCCGGGGTTGAGTTTGTGGGTCTTTGTGCTGACGAGGTAGGGTTTCTTGAAATTTCAAAACGATTAAATCCTGATATTCTTGATTATGCAACTGGGATGATTTGGCCTCAAATGCCAGTTTCTCAGCGCCAAACTTTGCTAGAAGATCTGGCTGTTCTTGATGAAGATCAAATAAGTCTTTTGGCGTTATTTGAGGGGCAAGAGATGTTGCCAGAAACCATGCACCCAATTAACCGTATAAAAGTTGTTCAAAGGGTTAAATTATTGGGATATAGAAGCGTTTCTGAGAAACTTTTACAAATCATGAACTTGCAAGAGATGACATCAAAAGAAAAAGAGAGTTGTTTTGCAAGAGTTTTGATGATAGATGATTTTTGTTTAGGAAGTAATGGTTTTTTAGAATCTTTGCTTGGGGGGCTTGAAGAAATGGATCATCCTCTTGTTATCAGGGCTTTTCAAAAATCAAAACTATCAAATATGAGAGCAGGTTTGTGTGCAAATTTATTGATTGATATTATGATGCCAGCTGTTCAAAGAATTGATATTTTAGAAAAAATTTCTGAATTTGGAGATGGAGAAAATGCTGTTTTGCTTAATACAAACTTTTCCAAGATTTTCTTGGAGATGCCATGTGATGAAAAAATGTGTCTTTTAAAAGATCTTAGCACTGGTTCAAAAGAATTTATTACTCAAAAAATGTCCCATATTGCTTACCAGAGGGATGTTTTGAGAGGCAGAAGCAAGAAGAAAAAAATCATTCTTGCTCGGTTGCCAAAAATTTAGATCTAAATTAATAATTACGTGATTTTTCGCCAGGCATAAACAGCTTGTAATAATCGCCCCCCATAGAAGTAATGTTAGAAGGATCATCATAATTGTCATCACTAAAATGTTCGCTGCTGTTTAAAAATTCATCAGCCCAATCATCGCTCCAATCTTCCCAGACTTCAGGATTTCCTTCATCAGTTCTTTTTCCCATGATCCACTACTCCTTATTAAGTGCGTTACAATCTTACTTATCAAAAGGTTTTTTTTACCTTCTTTTATTAAAATTAAAAGAAAAAGGTTGATAAAAGGTTTACAGTAATACAGAATTAAATTAAAAATTTAAGGAGTTTTAAAATATGTCTTTAAACCAATCCCAAAACCCAGCTCCAGACTCATCATTTTCCAATCCTTTGCCTTTTAATGACTTTTCTTTTTTAAGTTCGTGTGAGGAAGAATTTGAATTGGTAAAAAAATGGAAAGAGAAAGGCGATAGAAGAGCTGTAAACCGTCTTATTAACAGTCATAAACGCTTGGTTGAGAAAATTGCATATGGATACAGTGGGTATGGTTTGTGTATGGAAGAGCTAATTGCAGAAGGGTATGTTGGAATGATGCAGGCAGTTGAAAAGTTTGATACGCAAAAAGGTTTTAGGCTGTCTACATATGCTTCCTGGTGGATTAAGGCCGCTATTCAAGAATATGTTTTTAATTCTTGGTCTTTGGTTAAATTTTCAACAACAAAAACAACTAAAAAACTTTTTTTTGGCCTAAGAAAATATAAAAACTCTCAAGGGTATGATGATTATTTAACGCATGATCAGGCCAAAGATATAGCAACTCACTTAGATGTTCCACTTAAAGATGTTTATGAGATGAACCAACGTTTAAAAGGTGGGGATCATTCGCTTAATGCTCCTATGGGAAGCGAAGAAGATGCAAACCAATGGCAAGATTGGATTCCCGATGATAAACAAAATTTGGAAGAAAAATTGGCGCAAAGCGATGAAGAACATAAAATTCAAAAAAAAGTTCATTCCGCTCTTGAAATTCTCGATCCAAGAGAGCAGCATATTTTAATTCAAAGACGTTTTAAAGAGCCGCCAACGACTCTTGATATTTTATCAGAAGAGCTAAAAATCTCCAAAGAACGCGTTCGGCAAATTGAAAACAAAGCATATGATAAAATCCATGATGAGCTAAAAAAGACCGTGAATCCCAAACAGTTTTTCAAGACAGAGTGAGTATTAATCAAATAAAAATATCCAATATTTGACAAAATAACATTTGACAAAATTTTATATACATCTATAATAGATTATAGAAATATAAAAATTGATAGAGACTTGATTTCGTTCAAATCAGTTCTTATATATATAATGAAAATGATGTTAATAAAGAGGATATTATAATGAAATTAAAACAAATTTACTTGTTAAGTGCTTTGGCGTGTTTTTGTGATGTAAAAATATATGGTATGGAGCAATCAACGAATCTTTTTGAAAACAATCATTGGAGAAGTGTTTATCAGGGGATTGTTTTGGCTCATTCTAATATTGAAAATGCTATTCAAAAGAGTGAAAATGAATCAATTTTAAGATTGCATAATTTGATTAGTGTTTATATAGACACAATGAAACCTGAAATTGATAAGTGGAAAAAAAGTCAGGATACAAGATTTTTAGAAGCCTTGAGATCAATTACTGGTTGTGCGCAAATTTTAAAAAAATTAAGTCCTTATATGGATCGAGTTTTTCATTCTTATATAGAATCTAATAGATTTCAAGAGGCGTATGTAATTGAGCCTTGTTTTCAAGTATTCAGAGGCCATGCGCATGGGCTTTTCAAAAGAGATAATTTTTCTGATGCAATTCCTCTTTTATCAGTGTTGTTAAAAATGTATCCAGATGATGATTTAGCTGCATCAATTCTAAAAGCCCAAGATCGATTTTATTTGATGACGGCATATATGAAAACAGGTCAGTATAAGAGCGCAGAAGAACTATCCGATGATGTTCGTGCATTTATAGCTTTCCAGTCTGACACAAGGTTAAATCATTTACAGCTTTCAATCTGCGCAACCAGTGCATTTGTAAATGAAAATCATGATAAAGCGATGGATATTATAAATGACAAAATTGAAATCGAAAAACTTCCTGATGAAGATTATTTGATTATGAGTATATTATATAAAAATATAACTACATTTGAAAATAAAGATTGGAAAGAGAAGATAGATGCTTTTGATATGGCAACGATGACAAGGCTTTTAAATGACACTTTGTGGTTACGTGAAATTATTTCCCAAGCTCATATTGATCAAACAACAGAATCTCTTTTGCCAGAACCTTCGAATCCAACTGAAAAACTAATCCAAGATACGCTTTTGTTGGAAGATCAAATCAGAGAAGATTTTGAAGAGCAAGATTATGAAAAGGTCACGGTTTCATTGGCGCAGAGGAAAAAAAATCTTGAACTTCTTGAAAAATCTATAGATTTGCCAGAAATGGTTTCATTAAAAGAGCACATCAATTCTTCTATATTTGAGATTAGATCCAATGATGATCAGATGCAGCATTATGATTTTTTTATTAAATTTTATTCACATAAATATCAAGAAGCAGCTTTAATGAAAGATGCCGTTCTAAGGTCTTTTGTTGAAAATCGTGAAGATATTGATCCAAAAACATTACACTATTTAGTCATATCAATTTTCATCTCTCAAGGGTCAAGAAAAGCATTCGAATTTTTACCCAACCTTGAGCAACGTGCGTCAATGGATGTTGAAACTTGGGTTTTATCTTTATTTTTAAGAGCAAAAATGAAACATGGAGTTGATGAATATATTGATATGGTTATACCAAATATGAAAGAGGCGTCTTTAACCCAAAAAGAGTTGTCGGAAATTCAAGAATGGGTAAACGATGCGGCTGATCTTTTGCCAGGAGATAATGGTATTTTATTTCGCGATATTTTAAATTGGATTGATCCAGTAAAATATGATGAGAGAGTTTCGGCAAAACAGATTTTGGAAAGAGAGTTGCAGAGAAATTTAAATGATAATGCAAATCAAGGAAAACAGAAGAAATCTAAAAAGAGACAGCCTAAAAAGTCAGTTAATAACTCCTCCATGAGTATGGTTCAAGAACAAGAAGAAAAAAAGTTAAAAATTCAAGAAGAACAACGCATTGCAAGAGAAGCTGCGCAAACACGAAAAGAAAAAATTCAAGAAGAACGGTTAAAGAGAGAAGCTCTTGAAAAAGAAGAAAAACGGATCGCTAAGTCAGCTCTTAAAAAACAAAAGAAAGAAAAAGCAGTGATGGAAAAACGAGAAAAAATGACTCAAAATCTTGATGCTTTTAATCAGATAAAAGTCAGAGACCCTTCGCCAGAAAGGACATACTACTGGAGATCTTTAAGAGAAGAATTGAATTTTCTGTCTTGGTCGACTTTAACTGGGGCTCAGGAGTTAATTTTTCAAAAAGAAAAACATTTTTCATTAAAAATTGAAAAATCTGTAGGAATTAAGGAAATCAACGGAATGTTTTATGCTGTTTATGCATACAATCCTTTCTCTATTTTATACGCCCGCGACAAGGCCATTCCCAAAGGAACCCTTGGAATTGCAACTAAACCATCAAAAGAAGGGGATCAATTGGTATTTACAGTTATTGTTGAGTAGGGGGGTAATAATTAATTAATATTGAATATATATATCTCTTTTGCCGTGACCATGTGATATGTGATATGTTATATCTTTATGAAGGTAGATATAGATTTTAAATTAGCAAAGGCCCTTTTTAAAAAAGGGCCTTTATTTGACTGTGAAAATGATGTATTGCTTATCATCTCGGTTTTATAGTTTAGTTTCCAGATGGAACAATTAAGCTATAGAGATATACTGCTCTCTCATATGCAGATGTATGATCTGGTATGGAAGCTTCTCCGATTGTCATTGAAACTTCTTCTATTGTGCTTGGCGTAAAGCCAACAGATCTCATTGCAGAAATGAACGATGATTTTTCAAATACTCCGCTGCCACTGATAAGGAAAGATGCAGGGATTTCTTCTTCAAGATCCAAAATTTCATCTAGCGTTGCAACGCGTTGATCTTTTGAATATTCTGCACCTTGGCTAAATACGAATGTGTTTTTAATTTGACGAAGTCTGTAGAGCTCATCTTTGAAATAAGATAACATTGATGGGATATCAGATCCTGTGAGGCCTTCTCCATCGAGTGCGCCAATAGAATTAAGTGCGATAAATGTTGCGCGCTCAAGAAGACTTGCAACCATTCCAGCAACATCCCCTGAATTGGGAGCCTTGATGTCACTCGCTTTGAAGCCAGAATCAAGCAAGTACTTGATGACAAGTCCTTTTTGTGCATTTGAAAGATTGCTCATTAAAATGCTGTAAGGCATTTCTCCGGTAGAAGTTGGAAGGCCCATGAGTGCTTGATGCATACTCAAAACATCATTTATATAATCTACGCGATGATCTTTATTAGATGAATCAAATGAGAACAACTCTTTTGAAGAGTAAAGCATCTTGAAATCTTTATCAATAGAGATTGTGCTATGAGTTGGATCTTCTTCAAAAGCATTAATGCTGCGAAGAACAAAGAATTTTGCAAGAGTTTGAATATAAGATTCATCGCTTTGATCAACTCCTTTTTCAGGAAGAGCTTCACCTGATTCAAATGGTAGTACATCTCCATCAGTCAGGCCTATTGACAGTAGACTTTTTACAACATCATCAGCGTTAATATTCAGATCCTCACTTGGTAGTGCATCCTTAAGATTTTGTTTGTCAAGTTTTAAATCTTGAAGAACTGGGATGATTTGATCAGAAGGCGTTGCTGGGGATAAGCGCATCAAAGCAACTGCTTCATTGTATAAAGCAGTGTGGTCTGGGTTGAAAACTATCCCAGGTTCTCCATCGAAGTCGAATACTCCGAGCACAAAAAAAGAAGTGACAGGATCGGATGGATTATTCATTGCAGCAGCAATAGCATTGCTTGTATCAGTCATATTTAAGGCGCGAGCTAATATTTCTTCTGCTGCGAGCATGATTGGGTGAGATTGTCTGAAGGTCGCGTATTGTGCGTTTATAGAAGCCATATCACCAACAGGAGGATTCATGAGTGACTCAAGCCATTCAACCATATGTGAATCTTGCATCATTCCAGTTTTCCAATGAGCCCACATAGGCTTATCTTGCCATAAGGCATCTGAGACAAAAGAATCAAGAGGATGAGTTTCATCAATGATTGGAGCAGTTGCTACATCTCCGTTGCCAAGCGAAATTTTTACTTTAGCCTTCTGTTCCATTGTAAGATAGGAAAGATTTTGCTCAATCCACATGTTCTGCCAGGAGGATAATTCAGCAAGCTCTGACATGTATATATCGTATTTGTTTTTCATAGCATCAAAAAAACTTTGTGCGTCTGTATATTTATGAGAGGCTTCGATCCATCCTTTTTCTTGAGATAGTTCAACGATTCTTTTATTCGGGACAGATCCGGCTGATGGCATTTCAAGATACTTTAACACAACAGCTTTTTTTTCAGATCCAGAAACAGAATCATCTAGGTGATCGAATAAATATTGTGGGATGATATTTTGAATGTTCCCAAATCTATCAAAATTTCTTAATGCTCCAACCAGTTCATTAACGATGGTTTGATTTTCAGGAGCAAAAATTGGTTCTACAATACCTTTTTCAATTGCAAATGTATAAACAGAAGATCGATCCATATTTGCTGTGAAAAATTCACTCATCATTCGTCTTCCTATCGCATCAGCATTTCCCCATGATGCTTTAAAGCTTTCTGGAAGGAAATAGGGCGCCTGAATTGGATTTGAGATTTCACGTACTTTTACATCATTTATAATGCTTGCAACATTGTTGTGATCGACAGGTTGAATTTGTGTTGAACCAAGAATATAATCAATAAGTTTCAAGTCTGATACTGCATCAATCATGACTTTTTCTTCTTCAGATTTCGACTCATTTGCCGTTGCAACCATCATTTCTGCGGCTCTAATATTGGCGACTGTTTTTTGGGCGTCATCAACTTTTTTGATTAATTCTTGTCTCATATTCCATGACATTGAGTCAAAACTTACAGCTGAAGCTGACACAATAGGGGCTAGTTTTGCAGCTTCTGTTTGGTTTTTCTTTTGTTTGTAAAAATCAACGGCTGATCTTACATCTTCAAGGGAGCTCAGACCTGTTATGATTCCATCTGCTTGTGCTTTTTCAAATGCTGCTTTTTTAGCACCAGAGCCAAATTCTTTGGCCGCAAGCAACTGTTCATCAACCGATGCATTTCCTTTTAAAATAACAGGCTTTTTCATTTCTTTTGCAGAGAATCTGAACGCGGAGAAAGCTTCGCTTTTTTGAGCGGGGCTCTCTAATTTTGAAAAGAGTTCTGTTCCAACGAATTCAGAAAGTCCAATATTTGCAGGGCGCTTTGAAATTCTTAGCAATTTGTTTTGACGCATTGTCCTATCTGATTCTGGAATTCCATCAAGAATCCAATCTAAGTTTTGGCCAAAAACTTTAATCTCATTTTCATCCAATGCTGCAATTATTCTTGCAAGTGCTAGTCTGCCCTGTGCAAGGCGAAGTAATTTATCATAATCTGCAAAATCTTGTCCATGGGTGGCGGCAAATGCAGAGTGATCTGACTCAGACCAAGAATTAATTAAACTTTCAGTAATACTTCCTGAGCCAGAAGCAAACGCTCCAGATTCTGTGAATAGGTGAGCAGCAACTACGGACATTAGTAAATAATTAATTTTTCTCATGATATTAAGTTCCTTCTTTGTTAGCGTTGATGAAATTTTTATGAAATGTTTTTATTGCTTTTTGATAAAATAATCTATGTCATAAAACCTTAAAAAAAGAATTAATGAATGTATTTAAATTGAATCAAATTAAATTTAATCTCATTTCTTTTTTAACTATATGAATAGTATATTATATGAGAAATAGATTGTCAATTATTATTTTTAAAAATGTCAAATTTATTTATTTTCCTCTAAACATTGGAATCAGGCCTTTAATAGTGATTAGGGGTTAAAATTCAATGTGCATAAAATGTTGTTCATCAGTATCAAAATAATTTTCTGTTTTTTCAAAAATATAATTATCGTCCTTATACATTAAAAAAAGATTTTCAAAAAAGGCCAATGTCTGATCCATCCATTCTTGTGTGACAGGGATAGAAGTTTTTTTGATGCTTCCTGTTGCAATAGGAGCATGCCAATATTCAAGTAATTTTGTATTTTTAATGCATAAAGCCTCAATAGAAAGCTGAGGAGTTTCCCATTCAAGAACTGATTTAATAGAAGGAGGTGTGCTTGTTTTATAGTCAATGATATGAATATTGTTTTGGTGCTTTATCACAAGATCTATTCTTGATGAAACTTGAATACCTTGAATTAAAATTATTTCTTTTTTTTCAGGGAAAAATGAGGAGTTTTCGATTTTTTTAATTGTGTGCATGAAATTTTCAATTAACTTTTCAAGCTGCTTTTCTTGATAGGCAGGGAGCTTGGAAAAAGACGAAATATTAAAAGGTTTATTTTTAAGTTTATTCTCAAAGGCTTTATGCACAATTTGTCCAAGAAGGCTGGCGCTAATATCATTACTTAATATTGGGAGAGGTTCAATTTTTAATATTTTTCTCATATAAAATAAGTAAGGGTTTGAAATCAATCTTTTGATGTCACTGGCATTCATTTTTAAGGGTTTTAGTGTGCTTTTTGGCTTGTAATTTAAATTCAGGTTCCCCTTTGAATTTAAATGTTTTTCTGAATTTTTTTGGATTTTATTATGCATATTTTGGAGAAAAGGAGAAGGCGTTTGTGCTTTACCATCTTTCACTTGGCAGTATGTGATAATGCACGAAGGAGATGACGCTATCAGCTGTTTAAAATCTAAGAATGAAAGACCTTGGTACTCAAGGTTGGTGGGGATGTTGTGATGATCACTCACCCATGGATTCAATTTAGTTTTTGGCCAAGACCCATCAGTTAAATCACCCAAAATAATCAATTCACACATTCGAAGACGTGCATCTAGTGGAGAGCCAGAAAAAATTAAATAAGGGTTTTTAAGGGTGGGAGGCATAGATGTTTTGTTAAGGAGGTCTTGAAAAACAGATGCGAATTCAAAAGAAGATAAAGGGGGGAGATTTTTCAAAGAGTCCCAAATCCCAAGCGTATCATCACAAAAATTTGCTTTTGATAACAAAAATTCTTTTAATTTGTTCTGATAAAAAGTATAAGGTTTTTTTTGGGCTTTATTGATGTTTGTGTGAAGAAAACTTGTGATATCTTGCATGTGAGGGAGTTGCTCTTTTTGAAGTAATGTAGAAATGGGTAAATTCTGTTTTCGAAGATTGAGCTCAAATTCATGACAATGGGTTTTTATGTGTTTTAGGAATCCAAAAGCAGTGTGTATACAAAAAGGTTTGAATAATAAATGATTGGCAAATTCAAGTAATTTTCCAGTGGGAGTTTGATTTAAAAATTTTGTTTTATATTGTTGAATATTGATACCAAGCTGTAATAATTCTTCTTCTACCATTGTTCTTAAGAGATTGTTTTGGGTGATGAATGCGATTTTCTTATCTTGGAAAATACTTATTTTCTGTGCAATTTCTCTTGCTTCTTGCTCTTGTGTGGAACACTTTAATATTTGTATGTTGGATAGGCTATTTCCTTTAATTTGTTCTATATTTTTTATGTTTAAAAATATGAGAAGTTTTTGGGTAAGGTGGCAAGGATGCCCTGTGGGAAATTCTTGCGTTAATAAATTATCCCCTGATACAACTATGCTAGATTTTAAATTAAAGTTCTGAAGATCGGATAAAAAAGACTTTACAAAAGGCCGTGTCGCAATGATTCCTGCAACAATAAGATCATAGTTTTCAGGGAGTTTTTCAAGGAATGATTTTAATTTTTCAATATGTTTTATTCTCTTTTCAATAGAAAAAACAAGGCCTTTTTCTTCTTTTATTTTTAAAATTTCATTATAAATTTTTTCGAACAAATGAGCGTAAGTTTGAGATAAGGAGTCATTTTTCAAAGAAGAAGTGGGGAGGTTGAGTATGTTTGTGTTTTCCAAATGTCCGATAACCTCCATCATTGCTGATATGAGCATGTGAGATAATGATATAAGGGTTTTTGTGGGTGCATTTTTTAAGGGGGTTGCTTGTATTTCTTTTCTTAAAATAGTAAAAACGGTGCAAAATAAGAAATGTTCGGGTGTGTCGTCTTGGATGCTTTCGTTTAGAACGAAAACTTTTGGATAAAATCCATAAGTATCAAAAAAGATACTTGAAAAATCAATTTTTGCAACTTTTGTTGGAAGAAGAAAAATCGTTTTTTTTAGATTGGTTGAATTTACTATGTATGGAATATTTTTAACCAAAGTTAAAAGAAATGGATCATCTAAAGAGATATTATAAGTTTTCATGATATTTTTTATTATAATAACTGTTTTGGATTTAAACAAGCAAATCATAATCTGGATGTGGTTGATTTTTAAAATCTATTGCTTTTTTTTAAAAAAAACCTATAAAGTAAAATTAGTAAGGTTTCTAATAGAAGAGTCTTATTGTTAAAAAAAATACCACAAAAAGGATTATTTGATTATGTTTCATTATCTAAAGCTCATACTTAAAAAGATATTTTCAGCTTTTTATGAGGATGATATTTTACGTTTAACTAAAGAATTGACAATTGTTACAGAAAACAAAAATGCAGCAGATGCTGAAATTTTACGTTTAAGTTCTGAGCTATCAAGTATATCTTCAGGAAAAACATCTGCAGATGCTGAAATTTTGCGTTTAAATATTGATCTTGCAACGATGGTGGAAGGAAAAAATTCTGTAAACGCAGAGCTTCTTAGGCTGACTTCAGAATTAGCGCGTCTTAATGCTGAAAATAAAGCAGCTGAAGACGATATTGATCGCCTTACTTCTGAACAGTCTGAACTGAAATCTAAAAACAACACAGCAGCGGCTGATGTTGTTCGATTGACTGCTGATTTGGCTGAGCTTAAATCTCAAAAAACTGCAGCCGATGGTCAGATTGATGAGCTTACAAGTCAAAATTCAAATCTTTCTTCGGAAAATAGTGTTTTAAAAACACAGATAGCTCATTTGACTGAAAAACTTTCTGATTTGACATCAGGTAAGGGAGAAGTAAAAACCGAGGCTTGATTTTTAGCTGAGGAATAAATGAACAATTGAGGTTGGATCTTTATGGATGAGACAGAAAAATCCCAAAAAACCGAACAGCCAACTCAGCATAAAATTGATGAGGCGCGTAAAAAAGGTCAAATCCCGGTTTCTAAAGAGGTCCACACCTTTGCTTTATTTGTAACATTAAGTTTTTTATTTGCCTTTATTTTTCCCTATAGTTTTAAAGGCATTGCTGTAAATTTGCGCTTTTTTTTCGAGTTTGCGCACACGATTTCTTTTGAATCAATTTCAGGCCGGGAAGTTTTATGGAAACTGATGAAGGGTGTGAGTTTTTATGTGTTTTTAATTCTTATTCCTTTTGCGGTTGCTGCAATCATGAGTGGTGGAGCTCAAACAGGGTTTAAGGTTTCTGGCGAAAGCTTGATTCCAAAGTTTAGTAAAATATCTCCCGCACAAGGAATTAAGCGTTTATTTTCATCTAAATCAATTGGAGAGCTTGTTAAAGGTATTTTTAAAATCATTATTATTGGCTGTGCGATTTATTGGGTGATGATCCCTTCGTTTAAGCTTATTGGTCTTATGACTGATTATTCTGTGAATCAAACTGTCGAGGTGATGGAGCTTTTAATTTTAAAGGTCATTTTGGTAAGTACTGCTATTTTATTTTTTGTGGCAGCTGGCGATTATGCGTTTGAAAGATTCAAGTGGTTTCAAGATTTGAAAATGACAAAACAAGAAACAAAAGATGAACACCGTCAGCAAGAAGGGGATCCTCATGTAAAGGCAAAGCAAAGGGACGTACGCGTTCAAATGAGCAGGGCGCGAATGACAAGCAAGGTGAAAGACGCAACAGTTATCATCACGAACCCAACTCACTATGCTGTTGCTCTGCAATACCTCCATGGTGAAATGGAAGCGCCAAAAGTAGTGGCGAAGGGGCTTGATTTTGTGGCAGAGAAAATTAAAGAAATCGCAGCAGAACATAAAATTCCAATTGTAGAAAATGCCCCGCTTGCTCGAAGTTTGTATGCCAAGGTTGAGTTGGATGATTTTATCCCAGAAGAAATGTATAAAGTTGTGGCTGAAATTATCAGACGAGTTATGAATCTGGGATAATAATTGATTTTGCCCATTTTTCTTTTTCTGCTTTAAGAATTTTCCCAATTTCAGGGCCTTTTTGAATCCCTTGTGTGATTAAATCCCAACCTTTTAAAGGGAATAGGGGAGGGATGTAACTTTGAAGGCGATTTTTTTGTTTTTCAAACTCATCTTGATTGTATGTTTTGTTTAAAAACCTTAAAATAACCAGTTCATTTAAAAAGTCTTTATGATGGAACAAGCTTAAATATAAAATATCTTCCATATTATCTTGAAATTTTATAAGGTTGTTATGAAGTTGTAAATCCTTTGTGCTCCAATTGAATTTTAAATCCGAATTAAGGCTTGTAAAAATGGTAATTGGGTTTGGATTTTCAAGATGCTTTAAATTGTTAGAAATGGTTTCTTTTTTAAAAAATGCATCTTCTTTTAATAAAAATAACACTTCTAATTTTCTTTCAAGCTTTAAAATTTTTTCAATTTCTTGCCATATGCGTTCTTTTGATATAGCGTGAATTAGGTTTATGTTTTTTTGTGTTGATTCTCTTGATTTTTTGCATATGGTTTTCCCAATTTTTCCAAAAAAACGATAAAGTCGTAAAATTCTCAAAGGGTCTTCTTTTATGCGCTCATCCGCGTCCCCAATGAAGCGAACAATGCCTTGTTTTAAATCATTTTTTCCTGAAAATGGATCAAACAGATCTCCATTTTTATCAATGTAAATGGCATTGAATGTAAAATCACGCCTTAGGGCGTCTTTCTTGAAAGAGTTTGTGTATACAATTTTTGGATGGCGGCCGTTGTATGAAATTTCTTCTCGTAAGGATGTGATTTCAAAGTGTGTGTTGTTGATGATTGCTGTAATGGTTCCAAATTTAAGGCCTGTTGTGAGATATGGGATATTGTTTTTTTTAAGTTTTGTTATAATGTTTTCAGGGGTAATGTTTACCACAAGATCCACATCTTGAACGGGCATGCTTAGAATAGAATCCCGCACGCATCCTCCAACAAGGCGAATGTCGTCATCTTGAAATGCGTTTTTAAGTGGCTTGGGGCATAAAATGTTAAATAAATTCATGTTTAAAAATATATCGTATTTTAAAAATTAGGTCAATTATTTCCTTGAGAAAATAGGGGTATTTGTGTTATTATGAAAATAGAAATTAACTAATTTTAAACAATGAAAGATTAAAGATAATGGAACAAACTATTGTGACTCAAGTTCATGCCCTTTCGGCTTGGGAGCTGTTTATGCAAGCCGGTATGGTTGTAAAGCTTGTGATGTTAATGCTGTGTGGTGCGTCAATTTGGTCATGGGCAATTATTTTTGCAAAGTTTTTTAAATTGAAAAATCTGTATAAAGATGCAGATCAATTTGAGTCTCAGTTTTGGTCTGGAGAGTCATTGGATGAACTTTATGAACGTACAGAAAAACGTCAACATGACCCTATGACCGCGGTGTTTTGTGCGGCAATGCTTGAGTGGAGACGATCTTTTTCTAAGATTGCATCCTCATCAAGTTTAAGAGCAACTGTGCAGCAGCGTATCGAGCGTGTTATGTATTCAACATTGGATAGAGAAGGCGAGTATTTGCAGCACCATATGGGATTTTTATCATCTGTTGCATCTGTTGCCCCATTCATTGGTTTGTTTGGAACTGTATGGGGAATTATGACCAGCTTTAAAGACATTGCAGCACAAAATAATGCAAGTCTTGCCGTTGTTGCCCCTGGCATGGCGGAGGCGCTTCTTGCAACTGCAATGGGTCTGATTGCAGCCATTCCTGCGCTGTTGGCATATAATAAAATCTCGTATGAAATTAATCGCTACACAAATAGACTCCAAGCTTTTTCTGATGAGTTTGGTACAATTATTTCAAGACAGCTTGAAGATCAGAATTAAAGGGAGTTTGATTTTATGGGGGCAAGTCTTCAAAAACCACAAAACCATCGCAGAAAAAGAAGGGCTGGACATTCTTCTATTGCTGAAATTAATGTCACGCCGTTTGTTGATGTGTTGTTGGTTTTGCTTATTGTGTTCATGGTGACAGCTCCTTTGATCAATGTGGGGGTTCCTGTCAATCTGCCAAAAACAAATGCTCCTTTAGTGCATGAAAGCGAAGAGCCTTTAACGGTGAGCATCACAAAAGAGGGTAAGGTTTTTATCCAAGAAACTGAAACAACCGAAGATGCTTTAACGGCGCGTCTTGAAATTATCACCAAACAAAACAAGCAAGTTAAAATCTATATCAAGGGTGATAAAACAAGAAGTTATGGTGATGTGATGCGGATTATGGGTTTAATTTATGGCGCTGGTTTTACAAAAGTGATGCTTTTGGGAGAACAGATGGAAGATAAAAACAAACTCATTAAGAAAAAACCATAAAGGAATATCAAGCGTTATGAAGATCCCTTTTTGGTTATCTATTTCTCTTCATATTTTAATTGCATTGATTGCAATTTTTGGTGCTGATATTTCATGGTTTTTTTATACACCAAAACCTCCTCCAACAGTTATTCCAGTTGAGTTTGTTCCCATTAGTAAAGAAAGTCAAGGCGCTATTTCTAAGCCTATAATTATAGAAAAAGAAGAAGATAAAGATAAGGAAAAATCAGAGCCACAAAAACAAGAAAAACCTGAAGAAAAGCCTGAAGATAAACCTAAACCTCTTCCACAAAAAGCTCCTAAAGAGGAAATAAAGGAAAATGTGAAAAAAGAAGAAAAACCAAAAGAAAAGCCTGTGGCTGATCCTGATGGTATTCCACAAAAGAAAAAAGATGAAAAGAAAAAAGATCCTAAAAAGCCAGACCCTAAACCAGATCCTAAGAAAGATGTAAAAAAAGATCAAAAAAAGAATAAAAAGAATGATAAAAAAGATAAAGTTGATGACGAGTTTGATCAAATTCTGAAGAATTTAGACACAAAACCAGCTCCTGTCAAAGATGATAAAAAAGCTCCAAATAAGGGCAAAAAAAAGAATGTGACGAATAAGTTAAGCGATGAAGCTCGTATGAGTTTGGGTGATGCTATGAAGCGTCAAATCGCGCAGTGTTGGAAACTAGATGCGGGAATTAAAGATATTGAAACAATGACTGTTATTTTGCGAATAAAGCTCAAAGCTGATGGATCAATTGATGGTGACCCAAAGATCATTGATAATGGAAGAATGGGGCGTGATTTCTTTTACAGGTCATTTGCTGAAGGGGCTAAAAGAGCCGTGCTTGAATGTGCTCCTTATAATTTGCCTCCAGATATGTATGATGGTGAAGAAGGTTGGAAGGAGATGGAGCTTAACTTCTCTCCACAAGAAATGTTAGACCAAGTGCAATAATTAATTAAACACATAAGGAAATCTAAATGAAAATATTATTTTTATTACTTAGCTTTGTTGGGGCTACTTTAAACCAGCCATTACATGCGATTTTAAAAGTTGGTGTAACTCAAGGTCAAGTTGCTCCAACTCCAATTGCAATTACTCCTGTTTTTGCAGACTCAGTCGGGTCTGAAGATATGGCCCATAAAATGACTGCTATGATTGAGGCTGATCTTGAACGGTGTGGTTTGTTCCGTCCTATTGAACAGCGTGCTTTTATTCAAACGGGTGAATCCTTAAGAAGAGGACCTCGTTTTGATGATTGGAAACTCATTAAAGCGCAGCTTTTAACTGTTGGGACTTTGCAGTTGAGCGAAGGTAAATATAAGCTTTCTCTTTCCCTTTATGATGTATTGACAGGTCTTGAAATGGGGAAATATGAGGTTTCTGATTCTTCTGGAAATTGGAGAAAGATTGCGCATAAAGTTTCTGATCATGTTTACAAGCGTGTGACAGGGGAAGAAGGTTATTTTTCAACAAAAATTGTATATGTGAGTGAAAGTGGCCCAAATCGTGACCCTATAAAAAAGCTTGCCGTCATGGATCAAGATGGCGCTAATCATAATTATTTAACCGATGGTTCAGCAGATATTTCTTTGCCAGTGTTTTCTCCAACAGCCCAGCTTGTGGCTTATTCTGCGTATCATCGTAAAGAACAAGCGAAGATATTTTTAATGAATCTTGATACAAGGCAAACTCAGTTGTTTGTTGACCAATCTAAGATGCAAGGTGTTGCATTTGCTCCTCGTTTTTCTCACGATGGCCGTAAACTTGTTTTTAGCATTGCGGTTGGTGGAACAACCTCTATTTATACAAAAGAAATCATAGGGGGCAATATTAAAAGATTAACTCAGCATATTGGGGCAATTGATACATCCCCTTGTTATTCTCCAGATGGTTCACGAATTGTTTTTGAGTCTGATGTGTCTGGAAAAAGGCATTTATACACCATGAATGCAGATGGCTCTAATGTGAAACGCATCAGTAAAGCTGGAGGCAATGCTGCTTATGCAGATCCAATATGGTCACCAAGGGGCGATTTAATCGCTTTTGTAAAAATCCAAGGAGGCAGCTTCTACATTGGTGTGATGCGCCCTGATGGATCAGGTGAAAGACTTATCGAAAAAGGATACCAAGTTGAAAAGCCAACCTGGTCTCCAAATGGTCGTGTAATTCTTTATAAAACACAAGGCGCTTATAACTCTAAAGGAAAAGTCAGCAAGCGTGTTTATTCGGTCGATCTAACAGGATTCAATCGCCGTGAAATTCCAACACCCGCCAATGCCGAAATGCCCGCATGGTCACCACTTATCCCTTAAAAAGGGATAAGTCTTTTAATGACAGGAATATCTTACTTCTTAAAAACGCACATAAGGTATTCCTGCCATTCTAAGAGCGATATCAAGGCCTGTGGAATTGCCGCTTAAATCTTTAGTTGCTGTATACCTTGAAAGTAGAGCAGCATCTTCTCCTCCTTGAGCGATGTTATTATCACTTAAGTACTTTTTCAAATAATACATAGAGCTGATTAAAGACATAAAATCAGAATCAGCATTTGAATCGGCGATATATTCAAAAAGTCCCGGTGTGGATCCATTTTTCAGCCCCCCTGTTGGTCTATAGACCCACCAAGAACTGAAATTAAATTTATGTGAAGGATCGCTTGCCCAATTTTTAACAAAATCAAAGAGCGATTGATCAAACGTTTCATCACTTTTAACAAAAGCATTTAAAGTCCTTAAAACAAGGGCCTGGTCATATCCATCCAGGGTTTGTCCTGTAGGGCTGATCATAAGATTGTTGCTATTAGCAAATGATAATAGGGTATTTAATCTTTGCGTTGGAATGGCAAGAATATATTCTATCACCGAAGATTGAATTCGATCTGAAAAAGAATAAAAGCTATAATGGTAATCTTTATTCGTAATGCCAACTTTTGGTAAAAAGAGTGTTCCCCAAACCAAGTGATCGATCAAATTTTTAATTGTTGTGTTTGGATAAAATTGCGTATCTGTATAAACCCATGAATATAGGGTTTTTAAGGTTGTTAGATTTTGTGTTGTAATGTTGGTCAAAAGATCTTCTTGTGTGTAGCCAGAAGGGAGGATAGATGAAAATAAGAGCGTGGAAACAAGATCTTGCGCCAAAATACCAGGATTAAAAACAAATCCAGAAGCTATCAACGCATCATATGAAGATCTTCTATTTGTGCCGTTTGCCGGGTCACCAAAATATGAAATCATCATTTGTTTTTCTGCTGAAGAAGGGTTCAGATTAAGAACAGCATCCTTGTTGGTCCATGGGCTTAAATTAGGGTAGGATGTCATGATATCTTGAATTTTTGTCAAGTTGGTTGTTCCATCAAGAAGGTTTAATGTTTTTAAAGAATCATAATCATTTCTTCTGGTTGCTCCATTTGAGCTATCACCAAAATAAGTAACAGAATTTTTCTTGTCAAGTGGGAGTGTTAAAGAAGAAAGAAGAGCGTCTTTATTGGCCCATGGGTTTAAATTAAAATATAGATTGATAAAAGGCTCAAAAGAAGACCAAGTCGTAAAGGTTGATATAACATCTGTTATGTTATTATCTGTTATAATTGCATTAAATTTCTCAGGATTTCCAATTATTTGCCACCAAGAGATGGCAGAATTCATGTCGGACCAAGTAGAGAGTCTGTCGAATAGCTTGGATCCACTGTTGATGGTATCTGTTATAATTGCATTAAATTTCTCAGGATTACCAGTTGTTTGCCACCAAGTGATGGCAGAGGATATGTCGGACCAAGTAGAGAGTCTGTCGAATAGCTTGGATCCACTATTGATGGTATCTGTTATAATTGCATTAAATTTCTCAGGATTACCAGTTGTTTGCCACCAAGAGATGGCAGAATTCATGTCGGACCAAGTAGAGAGTCTGTCGAATAGCTTGGATCCACTGTTGGTTGTATCTGCCATGATGGCACTCAATTTGGCAGGATTGCCTGCAGTTTGCCACCAGGTTACAGCGGATGAGATGTTTGTCCAAGTGGGGGCTTGAGTAAAGATAGAAAAAGATTCAGAAGCTTTTGCCATAATTCCTTTATTCAGAACATGTAATACTTGGCCATCAGAATTGCCATTTCCCCAAGATGCTAAATTATCCAAAGATCCACTAGTATAGACAGTATTGAAAATCTCAGGATTTCCACTTATTTGCCACCAAGTGATAGCAGAATTCATATCAGACCAAGTGGAGAGTTTGTCGAACAGGTGAGATCCACTATTGATGGTATCTGTTA
>JACCDN010645105.1_pt1 | contig 34380 bp, 32 predicted proteins | sample 7441691 | NCBI WGS metagenome assembly JACCDN01 (sample SAMN15323439, study PRJNA562643) | freshwater metagenome | isolation source: river surface water | place: USA:Blue River Watershed | collected 2017-08-16
CAGAGCAAACTCCTTGGGGCAAAGCTGTTAGCAAGAAGGCGCAAGAAGGCGGAGGCTGGCTCACTTGGGTTTTTGCAACTGAAGATATTTCAAAGGTTGAAGAGAAGTTCGGACGCAGCGCAATCGAAGGTCACCGCACACGTCCAGATGGAAGCGACCTTAAATGGAAGCAAATCGGAGTTAATGAAATCACCGACTCTCGCGAGCTTCCATTCTTCATTCAATGGTTAACTGCGGATCACCCATCACAAGATGGAAAAGCAGTTGCTGCAATTGAGAAGATTACGATTGCTGATACTGATCATCTTTCTGATTCTTGGTTTAAGACAGAGATACTTGGTGGATTAAACGGAGCAGATGTTGAGTTTATTGATCCGTCAGCAAATGATGGAGAGTATGGAATTGTTGCGGTTCATTTAACGACACCAAGTGGTGTTGTAACGTTGGATTAAAAGTTTGAAAAAAGTAGGGAGATAAAATGAAAACCCTAGACATAGTTACTTCTGCATTTAATGAAGAAGCTAACATCGCAGAACTGTATAGACAGATAAAGGATGCGATGAGTCTTGAACCCGAATACAAGTGGCAGTTATTAATTGCTGACAATGGTTCAACTGACAATACTTGGGATGAGATTCGCAAAATCACTCAAATATCTCCAAATGTAAGGGGATATCGCCTTTCAAAGAATTTCGGATTTGAAGGTGCGATCAAATCAGGTCTAGATAAAAGTGAATCAGATGCAATTGTGATTATGACATCTGATCTACAGGACTCCCCAGAAGATATTTCCAAATTTCTAAGAGAATTTGAAAATGGATATGACAATGTTTACCAAATAGTGACAAAGCGTCCGGGAATCTCGCTTCTTAGAAAGCTAAACTCTGCAATTTTTTATATTCTTGCTGAAAAACTCTCTAATGGTCAGATACCAAAAAATGTGAGTGAATTTAGACTTATCAGTAAGCGGCTGAATCTTGCTATGCGGGAGCTGCCAGAGAGAAACCGATTTCTGCGCGGGATAGTAGCCTGGACAGGGTTCAAATCTATTGGAGTTCCATTTCCTAGGCAGCCAAGACTCCACGGAAAGTCAAAAGCCTTCTCGTCCCATGTGGTCAACCTTGGAGTCAAGGGAATTCTTGTGAACTCATACACTTTGTTGAACTACGTAGCGATATTTGGTCTTGCCGTGAGCGCTTTGGCATTTCTTTCGACATTGTTCTTCGCATTTGTTTGGATCACGCACGGTACACCATTTGCTGGATTTGGAATGCTAGTGGGAATTAACCTACTCGGCTTCGGAATCGTCATGCTTACACTTGGAATAATAAGTCAATACCTTGCGTTAATGTACGAAGAGCAAAAAGCACGTCCAAGCTACATCGTTATGGATGAAGCATAGAAAAGCATGGGATTTCTAGACAATGCAGCGATAGATTCGCTAACACGTAGAATCGATGTTAGTGGATTTGCAGGGAGTAAAATTCTTGTAACAGGCGCGTCTGGAATGATCGGCTCATATTTTGTAAATACGTTGCAAGAACTCATGAGAATCAATGGATTTAATTCCGCTGATTTCCTCTTGACTTCGAAAGGAGGCGACTTTAGAAATATTGTCAATCTAAATGAACGTGGGTTCAAATTCTACTCCGGGGATTTCACAAACTTGAATCTAGAAAATGGTTTTAATTATGTCTTTCATTTTGCAAGCCCTGCCAGCCCAATCAATTACGGTGATATGAATGCCATCGTAAAAGCAAACGTATTGCCGTTAAAGAAAATTCAAGAGAGCCAATCGGAATTGATTGAAATCATCTTTATCTCTGCCGGAGAAACTTTGGGAAGCAAAATTCAAGGTGACGGTGTGGCAAGTTCAGAGCCGGTTTCTGAAAAGAGGTCCCACTACCCAAATGCAAAGCTTCAAGCCGAAAAACTCATTCAAGAAATAGCAAATAAGATTTCCTGTGAATATCGAATCATAAAACTTTTTCATAGTTTTGGTCCCGGCGTACGTGAGAATGACGGAAGATCTTTCGCGGACTTCTTATGGGCTGTTGCTAGAGGTAAAGCCCCGTTAATTCATTCGGATGGAATGGATACCAGGTCTTTCCTTTATCTCGAAGATGTTTTTTCTTCTCTTTTTATTCCGATCTCAGACGAAGAAACACGCACTTACAATGTTGGTTCTAGTGCCATGATTAGCATTAGAGATTTTGCCCAATTGATAATGAGTATCGGAGGTGTTAGCGGATCACCAATCTTTACCACACTCCCGAATGAATACGTTCAATCACCATTTAGAAATATAGTTCCTGATTGTGACTGGTTGAAATCAAAAGGATGGTCACCGAGTGTAGGCTTAGAGGATGCCATAGGTCGGACCTTAAATTCTATAAAATACGAACTATTAAATTCCTAAAGGGTAGAGTCTCGCTGCAACAACTCTTGTGCAACTTCGATAATAAGATTTTCTTGCCCAGCAACAACTTTTCGGCGACCTAGCTCAATGAATATTTCTTTTGCGTCAACTCCATATTCTTTGGATGCTGCCACAACGGGTTTCACAAAACCAGAAAAAACACCATTTAGACCGCTGATTAAGCTCAAAGAGGAAATGGTAGGTCCGTTACCAGCAAAATTGGAGTCAGCAATATCTGCCGCGTCCAAGAGATCTATTTGGTCAATGCCCGTTTCATAACCATATTTATGAAGAACGGGCACTAGAACTTCTATTTGAGCATTTCCGGCTCCAGCACCTAAACCACGAGCACAACCATCTAATTTGGTAGCACCAGCTTTAATTGCTGCGAGGTTGTTTGCGATACCCATACCCAGATTGTTGTGGGCATGAAAACCTACAGGGACACCAGTCTCATTAAACAAGACTTTGATTCTTTCTGAAACATCTTCTGGCAAGTATGCGCCAGCTGAGTCCATGATCAAAATGCTAGTAGCACCATATTCGACCATAAGCTTTGCTTGTTCGCCCAGAACAATTGGCTCAGCCATATGGCTCATCATTAGAACACCGACTACTTCTTTTCCAGCCTTTCTAACATACTCAATGTGCTTCTTTGTTGTATCTGCTTCCGTGCAATGGGATGCAATTCTGAAACTATCTACCCCAACGTCAAGCGCGCTCTGAAGATCTCTTTTTCGTGTAGCCAACCCCGGGATAGCGTGTATGCCTAACTTAGTTTTTTTAAGATTTTCGCGGGCAGCGATCAGCATTTCTTCATCTGAAATAAGTGAAAACCCGATGAGTGCAGAAGATGCCCCTAACCCATTGCCATGCCCAACTTCAACTATCGGAATGCCTGAACTTTCAGCAGCTTGGCAATATTTTGCGATGTCGGAAGCTCGTAGTTGGTGTGAAATTCCATGACTTCCATCTCGCAAAGTTACATCCGTGATGATTAGTTTTTCCATTTATACATTAACCTCAGCATCTCGACGATAGAGATCATAAAGTGCATTTATCGCAGCGGCATTAATAATGTCCAAGTTTCCTGAATACGAAGGAAGGTAGTCACCGTTTCCCTTTACCTGCAAAGTGATAGTAATCCGTTCTGACGTAATTACCGGACGCATTAGCAAGCGAACCCCAGGAACGTAACCTTGCATGCCTCGGATTGAAGTGTTGATCTCATCAATGATGACCTGAGCATCAAAATCATTCACTGGCTCAAAATCAATATAAATCGTTGTTTGCATAGTAATTGGCGGTACCGCCGGATTCAAAACTAGAATCGCCTTTGTTTGAGTCGCCCCAGAGACCACAGCAAGCACTTTTTCGGTTGTGTCAATGTACTCATCTATGTTTGCGCGTGTTGCAGGACCAGCGCTTAAAGAAGCAATATTGCTTGCAATTTCAACCCGCTTAATCGCGAGAATTCCTGAGAGCGCAGAAACTAATGGAGAAGAACTTTGACCGCCGCAAGTAACCAAGTTTAAATTCACGAAAGCCTGCTCGCCTTTATCCTTGATTGGGAGGACATTCGGAATGTAAACATCTCCAATCTTTGCCGGTGTCATGTCTAGTACATGCAAATTCAAGTCTTTCAGCGAATTCCAATGATTAATGTGGTCTGCGGCAGAGGTGCAATCAATTACTACATCTAGTTCAGTTAATGCTAAAACTCCATCTATGCCTAAAATACTTGTTGGAATACCCATTTCAGTTGCGACCTTGAGTCCTGCAGAATCCGCTCGCCTACCAGCAACCAATACAACATTGAACTCGGCCAACTTTGAAAGTTTGATTAGTAAATCAGTGCCAATCTGACCACTCCCTAGGATTGCAACATTCACACTTGGACCCAAACTTAGTTTAAGCCACGTAATTGATAGGAACGTGGACTCGCTTTTCGTTGAAGCGCCCACTCTAAATCTTCAATCGAAATTAGTGGTGAGAGATCTTCAAGTGGAGGCGAAACTAATGATCCACTAGGAGAGGCTGTTGTCATCAATCTTGGAAAGAATCCCTGAACTGGATCCATGTAAATCTCCACAATTCCCGGTCCAGTATGAGTCAAGAAATCACTAAAACCATTGTCAAAATCTTCCCAATTGCGCAATCTAAAGTAAGGAATATTGAAGGCTGCTGAAACCTTTTCGAACTCAGGGCATGTCAAACCTGAATTTGCATCCACGCCAACAAAGCGACCTTCCAGTAACGCAAGTTGAGAGCGCTTAATCATCAAGTAGCCATCATTATTAAATATGAAAATCTTGATATTTAATTTATGGTGAGCGATGGTTTGAAGCTCTTGCAAATTCATCATCATTCCACCGTCAGCATTTAAACAGATTACCTCTTTTTCTGGATTTCCAATTGCGGCACCCACGGCGGCTGGCAATCCAAATCCCATCTCTCCTAGGCCAGTTGAAGTCATCAGTTTTTGCTTTTCTTTCAGATTCAAGCCATAAAATCCCGAAAGCAATGCGGTGCCCATATCAGTGACAGTTATGGAATCATCCTTGAAGTAATTGTTTAGTCGATCTATAACCCTGTAAGAATTCATATAACCATTTTTATCTTCGTGTTCAGATGCAATTAGTGGAAACTTGGCTTTCACTTTATCAATGTGATCAAGCCAATTTGAGTAGTTTGATTCTAAGTTATGTGGAATCTCATCGGTTAACCTAGATAGAAATTTTCCCGCGTCAGCATTAATAGCCTCTGTGGCGCGTTCACCTAACTTGCGAACTTCGATTGGATCGATATCCACCAAATCAATTCGCGCTTCTGGAGCTAATTCCTCGAGTGAGTAGCCAATTTGCGGAATAGCTAATCTTGTACCGATCGCCAGGACATAATCCGCCGCTTGCAAGATTAAGTTTGCATGTCTTTGGCCATATACCCCAGCCTTGCCTACATACAACTGATGTTCATTATTTACAAGGTCAGAACCAGCCCAAGAGAGCAAGAATGGAATTTTATGATCTTGCAGAAAAGTTTTGAGAATCTCTTCAGCTTGAGCAGACTTAATGCCATAACCAAGCCAAAGCAATGGCCTTTTCGAAGTCTTTAATGCATTTACCACGGAAGAAATTTGTTGAGGCGTTGCCGTAGGGCTAAGGGGTTGTTCAACCCTTGTATAATCTTGTGCAACGACACGCATGGACTGTAAATCCAAGGGTACTTCAACCCAAGAAACACCCTGTTTCCCACTTTTAGCTACGTTCACGGCGGAATTCAAAGTTTCAGCCACATTTAAAGAAATTGTAATTCTGGTTGAAAACTTACTTACAGATGACATAACTTCAACAGAATCGAAACCTTGAATTCCCCAAATGCGAAGCTTGTTATCCTCAGTTGTGTACCGACTTGGCTCATTTCCTGCGATGACCAATACAGGAATGGAATCCATATTGGAACTGACCACCCCAGTTAGGGCATTAGTTGCCCCACCGCCGGTAGTGACAAGGGCGAGGGCTAACTTTCCCGTGCTTCTAAAATAGGTGTTCGCGGCCATGACGGCGGCTTGTTCGTGATGAGTAAAGACGAAGTTAAATCCACCATGTCGCGCTAAGGCATCGAATATCTGAATATTGCCCGCTCCTGTAATGCCAAATACTTGCGAGATTCCTTGAGCAAAAAGTGTCTCGGCAATGACATCTGCAACTTTATGTTGATTTACCGTTTTCTCCATTTCAAACCTCCATACTGCTCAAACAGTCCAAGGTGGATTCCCAGAGTTCCATAATGACTCGAGTTCCAGTTTATCTCTGTAAGTGTCCATTGGTTGCCAGAATCCATCATGCTTGAATGCCATCAGTTGCCCATCTTGAGCCAATTTTTCAAGAGGTCCATGTTCTAACACGCAATCTTCATCCAAATAGTCAAAGATCTGTGGTTCAAATACAAAAAAACCGGCATTAACCCACGATTCAGTCTGTGGCTTTTCCTTAAAACTATTGATAGCCCCATCATTCGATATGTCTATGACACCAAATCGCGTGGGAGGTTTAACAGCTGTCAATGTTGCCAGCTTTCCATGTGATTTATGGAACTTAATTAATTCATCAATGTTTACATTCCCAAGCCCATCGCCATATGTGCACATAAAGGTTTCATTTCGGAGATATTTCCTTACTCTAAATAGCCGACCACCTGTTTGGGTTTCGGCTCCAGTGTTGCTAACAACAATATCCCAGCCACTTTCGTGAGCATCATCCATAAACTCTAAATGTTCTGATTCTCCCAGTTGTATTCGTACATCCGACTTAAAAAGTCTAAGGTTACAAAACCAATTTTTAATTACTTCATTCTTGTAGCCACCGCAAATAACAAACTCTTTATGATTAAATGTGGAATAACCGTTCATTATGTGCCAAATAATTGGTAATCCAACTATTTCAACCATAGGCTTCGGCTTGATCTCGGTTTCTTCACGTAAACGAGAACCAAGTCCTCCGGCAAGAATTACGATCTTCATTTTTTCACCCCAATTGCTTTGCGCAAACTCAAAATCATGTAGTCCAACATTTCAATCGTTAACCCAGGCCAAACACCAATCCAAAACGTGTCATTCATAATTTTGTCTGTGTTTTCAAGATTACTAATTACCCTTCGCGGTGTCCCAATGAATGCAGGTTGACGTAAGAGGTTTCCACCGAATAAAAGTCGTGTACCGATCTTTTTGTAATTTAATTCTTGAACAATTTGATTTCTGGTTTTTAGGGCTCCAGGCTTTACTGTGAGTGCAAAACCAAACCAAGAAGGATCACTATGCTCAGCAGCTTTCGGAAGTACAAAGTGCTCTTCAAGATCCTTTAAGCCATTAAGAAGGTGAGCCCAATTTCGGCGACGCAAGTCAATAAAAGAATCTAATCGATCCAATTGTGCAAGACCGATAGCTGCTTGAATATCTCCAGACTTGAGGTTATATCCCAAGTGTGAGTAGGTGTATTTGTGATCGTAACCTTCAGGTAATTCGCCTAGAGTCCATTCGTAACGCTTAAGGCAGGTGTTGTCACACCCTGGAGCACACCAGCAGTCTCTTCCCCAGTCGCGGAAAGATTCAACAATTCTTTTGTGTGCAACTTTCTTGACCAGCACCGCTCCGCCTTCACCAGTTGTGATGTGGTGTGCCGGATAGAAGCTAAAGGTTGAGAGATCTCCAAAGCTTCCCAAAGTCTGATCTCTATATGTTCCACCTAATCCATCGCAACTATCTTCGATCAGCCAGAGATTGTGTTTCTTCGCTAAATCTTGAACAAAGTCGAGATTGAATGGGTTACCCAGAGTATGAGCCATCATTATCGCCTTGGTTTTTGAAGAGACCGCTGCTTCCATTTGTTCATCAATTGCTACGTAAGTTTCTGGATCAACATCAACATAAACCGGGGTAAGCCCATTTTGAAGAATGGGAGTGACCGTAGTTGGAAAACCAGCAGCTACAGTTATGACTTCATCTCCTGGCTTTAGAGCGCGATCCCCGTGAGCTGAGCTCGTGAGCGAACTCAGGGCCAACAAGTTTGCTGATGATCCAGAGTTCACCATATATGCATGCCGCATTCCAACAATTTTTGCAAAGCGAGATTCAAATTGCTCTGTATAGGGGCCTGAAGTCAGCCAGAAATCCAGACTGGCCTTTGTCGCAGCCTTTAATTCCTCTTGCCCAAAAACTTTGCCCGTGACAGGAATGATTGTCTCACCCGGGACAAAGGGCCTTGATGGATGCAAATCAAGAAATGCTCCAGTGACTAACTGGTCAATCTTCGAGTCTAGATTCTCGCTCAATTTCATCCCTGACTGCGCCACAAAAGTAGTGCATTGCATATTGATTTGGTGAGCAAAGACTACAGTTTGGGTATGGAAAATCCACCAGGGCAACGCTTGCGAGAGTTGACAGGACCTCTCCTACTTACGGGTCATACGGGATTTAAGGGTACTTGGATGACTTTTCTATTGGAGCACCTTAATGTTCCTGTTGTTGGGTATTCATTACTTCCTGAGAAAGACTCATTGTTTGATCGTGCCGAGCGAATGGGTGCTATCCCTGAAGCGTTTGCAGACATTCGTGACTACGAAGCCCTTGAACAATTCATAGATCTTCATAAACCATCAACAATTATGCACATGGCAGCGCAGCCTTTGGTTCTGAAGTCATATGAAAGCCCACGTGAAACTTTTGACGTCAATGTGATGGGAACCGTTAATGTCTTAGATGTTGCATTCAAGAAAGATTTTGTTAAAGCGATCATTGTGGTCACCACCGACAAGGTTTACAGAAACGATAATTCAGGACGTGCATATGTCGAGACGGATCCATTAGAGGGGAAAGATCCATATAGTGCAAGCAAGGTGGGCGCCGAAGCGGTGGTTTCTGCATGGCAACAAATATCAAGAATTAAATTATCAAAAAAAGTTGCTTCAGTTCGCGCTGGCAACGTGATTGGTGGTGGAGATTTTGCAGTTGATCGAATAATTCCTGACATCATTCGTGGGATCTTGCATGATAACGAAGTTGTTATTAGGAACCCAAAAAGTACAAGACCTTGGCAACACGTCATCGAACCTCTCGTTGGATATTTACTAAGTCTTGAGAATTTGATTTGCGGAAACGAAAGTGTGAATTTTAATTTTGGTCCTGAACCATTAGAAATTGCAGTGGAAAGCATTGTTAAAACAGCGTATTTAACTTTTCCTGAATTAGAAAAGTTGATCAAAATGGAGTCTTCTTCAATTCACAATTACGAAGCAGAGGTGTTAAAACTAAATTCTGATTCCGCAAATGAACATTTAAATTGGAAACTCAGATGGAATCAGGAGGAAGCCGTCTTTTTGACTTTCAATTGGTGGCATAAACTGTTGAATGAGCAAGTCGACCCATATGACTTGTGCTTATCGGACATCAAGAAGTATTTTTCAGAGTAGCCATAGGCGCAAAAACACAAGTCCGCTGAGACCCACATGATCTTTAGTCTGAAATCTAATACTGGCGAAGAAAAAGAGTAAGTACAGTCTAGACTTATTCCCATGGATAAAGTTGCCATTACAGGCGGAGCAGGTTTTATAGGGTCGAATTTAGCGGCAAGATTGATTCCTCTTGGGTATCACGTTGTGATTATTGATGACCTGTCCACCGGCTTGCTCTCAAACGTTGACACCAGTAGAAGTGAATTTCATGAGATTTCAATTTGCGACACATTTGGCTTGAAGAAAGCTTTAAGTGGCTGCAGTACAATATTTCATCTAGGCGCTCGTGGTTCTGTTCCTAGATCCATAAACAATCCTGTTGCGACTCACCTAGTTAATGCAACCGGAACCTTGAATGTTCTGGAGTCGGCTCGCGAGAATGGTGCCCATGTAATTTTTAGCTCATCTTCTTCTGTTTATGGTAGAAATCTGGAATTACCTAAAAATGAGTTGATGTGGCTGGGTCCAATGACACCATATGCTGCAAGTAAACTAGCCGCAGAGTCTTATGTCCAAGCTTATGCATCGTCATATGATCTACCTGCTACTTTGCTAAGGTTTTTCAATGTGTTTGGGCCACGGCAACGACCAGACCACGAGTACGCAGCAGTTTTACCTAAGTGGATATGGCTAGCTATGAAAGAGAAGCCAATCGAAGTTTATGGTGATGGAACAGCATCTCGAGACTTTACATACATCGATACGGTTTTGGATGTAGCGATATCCGCCATGGAGAATAAAACCACGCCGGATGGTGCCGTGAATGTTGCATTTGGAAATCGTGTTGCACTAAATGACGTAGTCAAACTAATGGAATTACATTTCCCAAATTTGAAGGTTATTCAGAGAGCCAACCGACCTGGCGACGTTATGGAATCTCAAAATTCTCCGGAATTAGTTAAAGCGCTTTTCCCAATGGTGCAGCCAAAACCATTTACAGAAGCCTTTAACGAAACCATTAAATGGTTAAAGGACCATGGGGAAACAGTTGCTAATGGTCCGGTCTCAAGGGACTAGAGTGGTCTAAATGTGTGGAGTAACTGGCGGAATAGGACCAAAGGCCCCAACAATAATTCAACTCAATTCTCAGTTGGATTCACTGGAGCACCGTGGTCCTGATGATCGTGGAACTTATCTCGAAGGACACGTATCCCTGGCTATGTGCAGATTGGCCATTGTTGCAATTTCAGAAGGGAAACAACCTGCGTCCGATCAAGAGGGAAACATTAGGATCGTTTTCAACGGTGAGATCTACAACTACAAAAAACTGCGGGATAATTTAGAAAAAAGGGGAACAAGATTTCACACATCAAGTGAATCAGAGGTCATAATTCAATTGTATTTGGAATATGGTGTGAGTTTTGTGAATTTGCTAAAAGGTATGTTTGCAATTGCACTTTATGACAAAAGACATGATGAATTACATCTATTCCGCGATCGGATGGGGAAGAAGCCTCTCTGGATTACAGAACTTCAAGACGGCACATTGCTATTTGCGTCTGAAATTAGAGCACTCTTAAAGATAATTGAGAATAAAACTCTCCGAAATGAAGCTATTACAGAAGTCCTACAATTTGGATACGTAAACCCTGGCAATTCTACTTTCAAAGAAATTCAGCAACTTCAACCTGGTTCGCACTTGAAGTGGAAAAATGGTAGGTCAGAGACACGTAAATACTGGTGGCCAACCTTTACGAAAATCACAGACTTAACTTATGAAGAGGCTCTAGAAAATACTAAATTTGTGCTTGAAAAGGCAGTGGCGAGTAGATTGCTATCGGAAAGACCACTCGGCTCGTTCCTTAGTGGTGGTTATGATTCGACAATAGTTACCGCCTATATGGCAAAAATTATGTCAGAGAAAGTTCAGACATACTCTATTGGATTCGAAAGTGCACAGTTTAATGAGGCACACCATGCTCGAAAGATTGCGAAGTACCTCGGAACAAATCATCACGAGGAGATAATTTCTGCAGATCCGAGTCTCATTATCGATAAAATAGCAAATGTCTTGGATCAACCCTTTGCAGACTCTTCAATTGTTCCCACGTACCTACTTTCAAAATTTGCCCGCGAAAATCTCATTGTTGCTCTGAGTGGTGATGGTGGGGATGAAATATTTGGTGGATACGACAGGTATTTAGCTGTACCTATATTGCAAGGTTTGAATCCGATATTAGGATTTCTGAGTGCTGGAGTCAAAATTCTAGGCAAGGATTCATTAGGACAAAAAAGAAGAATTAAGCGAACTAGCTCGCAGTTAAAAAGAATGACATCCATCAGTGAACGGTACCTGTCTGTGCAGTCCTTAACACAGAAGCAAGAATTAAATTCACTAATAAATTTTGAATTCTATTCGGCGATACCTGGAGAAAATTTTGTTTCAAAGTTTGATGCCGACAAGACAATTTCTACTTTAGATCAAATGGTTAAGTCGGATTTAGAGTATTATCTTCCTGGAGACATTCTGACCAAGATAGACATTGCTTCCATGGCAAATAGTCTTGAACTTCGATCTCCAATGCTTGATGTGGAAGTTGTGGAATGGGGGCTCTCACTCCCAGACAAATTCAAGATAAGTAGATTTGAAACCAAGCACATTCTCAAGGATGTTGCCAGATCATTAGTTCCACCTGAACTTATCGATCGCCCAAAAATGGGATTTGGAATTCCTCGGGCAGAGTGGCTCCGAAATGAAATGCGTGCGATGGTTTACGACACCCTTACTGACCAAACAGCCAAGAATCGCGGCTGGTTCAACCCCATTGAATTGCAGAAAACCATTGACTCCCATATGAGTGGAACAGACAAAGATAGCCAAATTTGGCCAATCTTGATGCTAGAGCTGTGGGCTAGAAATTGGCTTGATTAGCAATTAGTTTTCGATACAACACTTCATGGTCTCTAGTTAAACGATCGATACCGAAATTTGACTTAGTAAATCTGATTGCATTTATGCCAAGTTCTGCGCGAAAATTAGGATTGGAAACTAGCTTCTCAAGATTGTCCGCCATCTCAATTACATCGATGGTTGTAACAATACCTGTAACGTTACTAATTACTACATCCAATACTGATCCAACGCCTGTTGCAAGGACTGGGATACCGGCCATTCCTGCTTGAATTAGACTTAGTGGGGTTCCTTCATTATCGCTCGTGAGTATAACTATGTCCGATGCTGCAAGAACTAATTCGATGTCAGTTTGCCAACCAAGAAGTTTAACTGGTAACTCTTCCGCATCTATTTGGTCTTTACAAGTTTCAAGCAGATTCCCATCTCCCGCAATTAAGAAATCAATTTCTATTCCGCGATTTGTAACTTCGCGCACTAATTCCAAGAACCTATCTGGTCGCTTTACTTGAGTAACACGCCCAATAAAGACACCATGCAGTTTTTCACTTTTTATGCCCAATTTTTCTCTCGCCGCTTTTTTTTCTGGTAACTCTTTTATGGCGAGACCAGGAGGCATTAGTTCAAAATTTGTCTCATTCCCAATTCCAACCTGAATCAACTCGTCCCTAACTTTTGTTCCAACCGCAAGTAACACATGGGTGAATTTACTCAAGAATTTTTCTACCTTTATGACGAGATAAGTCTTAATTTTGCCAAAATAGCCGTACAAAAGATGTCCGTGGAAGGTATGGACTCGTAGAGATTTACGCATTGAAATAATGGATGCCAGCCTGCCAAGGACTCCAGCTTTTGCAGTGTGTGTGTGAATTATGTCTGGCTTGAAACGCCGTATCTCGTGAACCAACTGCGTCAAAGCTCTAAAGTCAGACAATAAATTTATACTTCTTCCCAAACCTTTTATTCGGTAAACTGATATTTCAGGTGCTACTTCTTCCAAATAATCTGACTCGTTGACGTCGCAGAATCCGGTGTAGAGACGTTGCTCGAACTCAATTCCATTAATTGATTTCATTAATCCTGTAATTTGAACAGCTGGCCCACCAACATTCATACGGGCAATTATCCGCATAACCTTTATACGCTTTGGCATTGGCTCAATGATCAAGATTCCTCTTTCTAAAATGAAGACATAAGCAAAATCTTCGGTTTTTGCGTCCACTCAGCCATAATTCTATTAGAATAAAGGGATGCAGGAGACTAAAGCCAAAGTTGTAGCAATTATTGGTCAAGGCTATGTCGGTTTACCCTTGGCAATGGCTGCCGTAGATGCAGGATGGACAGTTGTCGGGGTAGATAGCCTCCAAAGCAAAGTAGATAAGATTTCTTCGGCCGTGAGCCCAGTTGAGGATATTTCAAATGTTCAACTTGAAAAAGCTCTTTCTTCAGGAAGATACTCAGCCACCTCGGACTTTTCTAAAATCAAGCAAGCGAATGTAATAACAATTTGTGTCCCTACGCCATTAGACGAGAAAAGGAATCCAGATCTCTCCTTATTGGAGAGCGCAGCAAGAAGTATCGCACCGTATATTTCAAGGAATTGTCTTGTTGTCAGCGAATCGACTTCATTTCCAGGAACACTTCGAGACGTAATTATCCCAATCATCTTTGAAATTTCTGAAAACAAGGACAAGAATATTCATTTTGCAAGTGCACCGGAGCGAGTTAACCCAGGTGATTCATTATGGAATCAGAGAAATACACCCAGATTATTAGGCGCCATAAATGACGAGTCCTTGCAAGTTGCAATGAATTTTTACAAGGAAATTTGCGATCAAATTGTTCCTGTAACTTCACCAGAAGTTGCAGAAGCGGCAAAATTACTTGAAAATACATTTAGATTGGTAAACATTGCGCTAGTTAACGAATTTGCTCAGGTCTGCGCTGCGTCAAATCTAAGTGTGTACGAGGTTATTCAAGCAGCAAGCACTAAACCATATGGTTTCATGAAATTCACGCCTGGAGTTGGCGTTGGCGGACATTGCATTCCGGTTGATCCACTTTATTTAACATGGTGGGCCAATAAGAACGGTGTTCCGGCCACATTTGTGGAAAAAGCAGATCATATAAATCATGAAATGCCGAAGTATGTAGCTCGACGTGCTTTAGAGTTGATTCCGAGAGATATATCGTTACCAAAGATTTTGATTCTGGGAGTCGCATATAAACCTGGCGTTGGCGATGTAAGGGAAACTCCAGTTTTAGAGCTACGCGACCACCTTGTTGCTCTAGGTGCAGAAGTATTTTGGCATGATCCTATGGTTCAAGAATGGGGAGGAACCCAAAGTAGTGACCTTGGTGTGGACTGCGATTTAGCTATTTTGGCGACCGCCCAACCGGATACCGATTTGAGTGCTCTGATTAAAAAGGAGATAAGAATTCTGGATTGTACTAATTCCCTAACCCCAGGGAATCACATTTCATCTATTTGAATTCTCTCTTTTAAATCATTTACAATGTCCGAAATTATTAAGTCAAGTTTTCTAGAAGGTTTCCAACCAACTAACTCATAAATCAAGCCTATATCAGGCACTCTACGCTCCATATCTTCAAACCCATCACCATAAGCCTCAGAATAAGGAATGTAAGTAATCTTGCTCGATGCCCCGGTTTGCTCGATTACCTTTAGGGCTAAATCGTTCATAGATATTTCTTCGTTGTTGCCAATGTTAATAACTTTACCGATCGTATTTGTCGCGAAGGCTACTTTAATTATTGCATCGATAACATCATAAACATGTGCAAAACAACGAGTTTGTCTCCCATCACCATAAATGGTGATGGGCTTATTACTTAATGCGAAATCAACGAAACGTGGTAGCACCATACCGTAAGCCCCCAATTGTCTAGGCCCGACGGTATTAAAAAACCGCACTATTCGTGTCTCAAGTCCTCGCTCAACATAGTAAGCGTATGCAAGAGACTCATCAATTGCCTTTGCTTCACTGTAAGACCACCGCAGTGTTGTGGGACTACCTAAAATCCTATCGTCACTTTCTTTTAGTGAGTTTGAAATGTTCTTACCATAAACTTCGCTACTACTAGTGAGAAGAACGGGGATTCCAACTTTATTCGCTGCTTCCAAGACATTTTCAGTACCGCGAATATTGGTTAGTAAACTTTCGAGCGGTTTATTCACTATGTTAAAAACACCCACGGCTGCTGCTAAGTGAAAGATGTACTCACAATCCTTAACAACTGAATCCAAAAGTGAGACATCCAAGATAGAACCATCAACGATCTTTAATTGCTCTGAATCAAGGATATTAGTTAGATTCTCTTTTCGACCTGTGGCGGAATTATCTAAGACGGTCACGAAATGACCCTCCCTGATTAACCTCTCGCAAAGATGCGACCCAATAAAACCGAAACCACCTGTAACTAAGATTCTCATACCCTAACCTTAAAGGAAGAAGACTCATTGACCGAGCTAACTGTCGGTCAGGATATAGGTGTTTTGCTATTCTCAGAATTTTAAATTCTATGCTGGACGTGAATTTTATTTAGATCTGAGAATTTGAGAAAGAATGGGGCTAACGAAACTTTCAGGCACAGGTTAATCCTTTCAAGATCGACACCTGGCTAGTGTTAGGATTTATCAATGAAACGGTCGGCAAATCTATCTGAAAAGCAAATCTTTCGGATAATTGGCATATTTGGATTTGTGGTTGCCTTAATTATTCAAGGGATACGTGGATTTCAATATGTAATATTGCAACATGATGGACGTAATGATTACGTCACTCAAGCCAAAGAAATGGTTCTCGGTTGGAATTATATGCTTGAAAATCCAAATCTTCTTGGCCATGGCATGGGATTCTCTTTCTTAATCGCACTTATCTTTAAAATTACAAATTCTGAGTCGTTCCTACTCCTTAAAGTTATTTTTGCAATTCTCCATGGTTTATCAGCCTTCTTGATTGCTAAATTGGGATTTACGTTAGGTTTGAAAAGAAAATATTGGGTTCTAGCTACCATATTTTTTGTGGTAGACCCATTCGTGTTGTTTGCGGTGTCAGATGTGACTACAGAGCCTCTGGTCACTTTTTTTGTTCTTTACTGGGCCTATCTGTACGTGTGTATAGATTCTTACAAAAGTATAAAACGATTTCATCTACCATTTTTCACTCTAACTTGTTTTTATTCAGTCATTGCCCGTCCTAATTCACTCCTACCGGTCTTGGGGCTATCACTTCTCATTTTTGTGAAGTGGAAAAATCTGAGATTACCTAGACAAAAAATGTTTTTGGCCGCATCATTTTTTCTTCTCCTGATGAGTGCGTATCACTTTATTTTGTATAAATTGTATAAGGGATTCGTGTTTCTCACGCCAGTTGGTGGGTATAACGCAGAAGTCATGTGTAGTAAAGAGTTTGTACCCCAATACATAGGATTGATCACAAAAAGTGAAAATTCTCGAATAAATGATTGGGTGTACGGAATCACAAAGGGTCCTGAGATATTGGCTAGTCAGACTTCTTTAGACGTATCGCAATTAAATCGTGAACTATGGCAAATTGGAATTACTAAATGTTTAGACAATCCAATCGAAAGTTTTTTCGTTTTAGCACTTAAGCCACTTGCGCTTTGGAGGCCTTATGTAGTTTTCGGCGCTTATTCTCCTTGGGTTTTTTTGGCTAGTCTCTTGCTGTGGGTTCCGTTGTTAACTGCAGCTATATACTTCTTAACACGCCGGGACTTAGGAGTTGCCGAAAAACAATTAAGGCTTTATTTCTTTGTTATGGCCGCTGCGTTTACTGTATCTTTGGAGCTAACGCCGACTCAAATACGACACAGAGTCGCTTTTGCGGAACCATTCTTTTGGATTTTCTTTTTTTGGGCGTTAGGGAAGTTTGATTCATGGAGGGCCCAAACAAAGCAGAGAGTCCCCAATTCTGCTGGCCTCAAATAGTAATTGAACCCGGTCTTCAAAGATTGTAATAACTATGAACCTTTGCAGAGTAAGTTGCGAAGCGTGAATTGTTAATAAACTCTGCGAGATCTTCCGGCGTACCAAGTCCGTGAACTTTTTCACCATGTGCCCCAATTGAAACAGTTTGCAGTTCAATTGAAGCTTTAATCAAATATTCATAAGAAGGAGCAACATAGTATTCGTTATTAACCTTTTTGCCATGTTTGAATAGATAATCTAGGCTATTGGCGAGTATCTGCGAATTAGCCCAAGCATAAATTCCAACAGTTGCTTCACTTGAAATTTCTAATTTTTCGACCACTTTCGTTATCTTTCCGTTTAAATCTCTACCAATGTACGACCATTTATTGCCTGACGCGACCATGGTCAAGATTGAACCACCTTGCTTTGAATCTCTAACCAATCTTGTAAATGCTTCAATCTGCCCCGAGATGTATTGATCTGAATTTGCAACGATTATAGGCACATCTGGATCTAAGGAGTGCAAAGCGATTTCTAGAGTAGAAGCAGGACCCCCAGTGATTCCATTAATTTCTAAGAAATCTACCGAAAAATCAATATTTTCTAGAAATCTCGATAACAGGAATTTTACGTTATCGGTTCTTTGGCAGACAATAACCACTCGATCCAAAGGGCTTAATTCGAAATTCGCAATCACCCACAGCAACATTGGAATGCCATCTATTTCAATTAATGGTTTAGGAGTGGAGATACCCACATTCCGAAACCGTGAACCCAAACCAGCTGCTGGTATAACGAGTTGGATTGCGCTACTCAAAGCAAGATCTTATCACTCGGGATACTTGGAAATTTAACGCAAGTTAGCGAACCATCTGATAGTGCCTCAAAATCAGCGTATTCCCCAGGCGGGATAACGAGAATATCGCCTTGGCAGAGTTCCATGTCTCCAATCCTAACTATCCCAGTGTGAATGACAGTAATTTCGGTGGAAATGTTCTGCTTATGTGAAGCTTCCCTGTCCCCCTTTTTAAAATATTTCACACCGACTTCAACCTCTGACATTTGGGTAATTGCTGGACTGAAATTCCCAAGGAACCAGCCACCGGTGAATCTACTGATTTCTTCTTTTCTGATCACTTCGCTTCAACCTCTCCCTAGAATCGAAAGCTTCTTTCTCTGTCGAAAACCTGTAATAATCCGACTCATCAATTTTGAAGAGACTGACTTTTCTATCCTCATAAATCAATTTATTCATCGCACCCGAAAAGTAGTACGTGCCTTCATACAATACTTGATTCAGGATGCTCCAAATGATTGATTCAATTAGAAGAGATTTATTCTGAAAATAATATATACCAGAGGACGCAAGATTACTGACCAGTCTTTTTTCAGCAAACTCTATTGGCTCACTAGAACCCATACGAACGTATGAAAAATTCGGATTTCTTGAGTCAAATACAATCGCACCTCCATCAGAATTTTCAAACCTCATCTGCTCAAGAAATGGCAAAATCAAACCAGGACAAATTCCATCAACAGCAGATATGACTATTGGTAAACTCTCTGACAATTCGTCAAGGCAAAGTGCAGTTGAAGCTAGTGCTCCTTTGGTTTGATTCAAAACTTTAACAAATATGACATTTTCAGGTAATTTCCTATTTGAGAAAAACTCGTAATCTTCAGGATCAAGTGCGATACAAGTCTTCTGAGAACCCTCAGAATTCTGAATAGCCAAATCCATGAGAGTTAAATGTTGATTTATCTGGAATTTGCATCTGTCAAAACTATCTGTTCTACCTCTCTCTTTTCCAGCAGCAAGAATAATATGCTGAAAAGTCATAGGTTTTCACCGACCAAGTTCGGTAAATACTTGAGTAAATTCTCCATATTTACGTCATTTGGTGAATCAACTCGTAAGATGTTGCACCCAGCGTCACTCGCCGCTTGCAAGCCATATTCACCATCTTCTAGAACTAGGGCCTCAGAAGGATCAACTCCGAGTGACTTACACGCCAGTAAATAGGGCTCAGGGTGGGGTTTCTGATTTTGAACATCCTGATTTGTCACCAAGACATCGATTAACGGAAGCAACTGAGCCATTCCTAACATAGTGGTCGCAGTGCTCTTGATACTGTTAGTGACTACACCTATTGAGTACCCCTTCTTTTTTAATCGTGACATTAGGATTAGGTGGTCAACCCTCGGGAAACAAAACTGACCAGCCAATCTCAAAGTTCTATCTTGTTTTATCTGGTTTACACCTTCATGTAAGGATCTAGGAAACGCATTTTCATTAGTCAAAATAGCCAATTTCGCATTCGTAGAAAGCCCATTAAATCTATTGTTGTGATCTTCCCTTGAAATTTCATATCCAAACGGGGCTAAAGCTTCGTTCAACGCATGAAAATGCCAATCGCGTGCGTCAATTAGTACCCCATCCATATCAAAAAGAACAGCCTTGATTTGTTCAGAGATAATTACCACATTTGAAATTCTACGGGCCTATCCGTACAAATTGAGTATTTAACATCACCTTTACTAGAATTCTTTTTAATGTAGTCCCAAACTTCGCGTGGATCTCGTCCATGCAGTTCTGGCGACACCACAATGAATTCGCAAATTCCTGCTGCCGATCCATCACGCATTCCGTCAATCCACCAGTCATGATTAAAAGCGTCCAGCCAAACTATTTCGGAACGCCAGGGAAGTTCCCGCTCGTATTCACTCATTCGGAGAACAGTTGGAATTCCAAGTGACTTGTACTTAATCATCTCCGGAATTGAACCATCGAAAACGAATGAACCAGTAGACAACATCCATTCGATCAGCTCCTGCATATTCTGCTGCATGCCATCTTCTTTTATATTTAGAGCAAAACGACTATGAAAATTAGACAGTCGTATATCTTCTATCAAGGCTCCCGGAATGGGCGAATCGTGGCTAAAGACCATTCTTGATTGGCATGTTCGAATATCAGTCTCAATCCCAAAACTTCTCTCGGCTGCGCACTGAAATGCCTCAAGGCTGTTTTGTGTGACATGGCTATTCCAAAACCCGCGATGCGCAAAGATTGTGGGTTCATCCATGAGAAAAGCATAGACTCCCACCATGCGTTTACTAGGATTTTAGTTGGATATCCGCACCGATTCCAGGAAACAAAGGGAAAATGATGAAAAAATTGATGGTTCTACTTTTCGGAACCTTTCTAAAACTTGCCTTGTACCCAGCCTTATTCGCACGCTCAAGATTTGGCCATCAAAAGATACTTGATCGCATTATTTCTTTATTGTTTACTGGAGATATATGTCTAAAGTATTATTCATATGAAGTAAACCGTAAATTTGACTACAAGAAACTTGAATCTTTGAAGCATTTAAACGGAAAAATGAGAATTGGAATTGTTTTCCAAGGCCCAATTAATAGAGTTGGCGATTTTACATTTCGTACAGTGCGACATTACCTAACGAATTATCCCGATATTGAAATTGTGTTGTCGACTTGGAAAAGTGAAGAGATTAAAAAATTCCAAGCTCTAATAGATGATTATGAAAATTTCAGTATTGTTCAATCTGAAACACCAAAATGCTCAGGCGTGGGTAATATTAATCTCCAAATTACCTCAACAAAAGTGGGTCTTGAAATTCTTGATCATAAAAGCGTTGACTATGTTTTGAAAATTCGAACCGATCAGTGCCTTTTTGATGAGATGGTTTTTCTAAAGTTAATATCAGTATTACAAAATATCGCACTTGAAGAGAAAATTATTTTCATTACTGCCGGCTCATTCTTGCTACGACTATATGGGCCGTCTGACTTTATACAATTCGGAAAAATTGAAAAGATTAAAGAGTATTGGTCGGCTCCACTAGAAATAGCGCTCTCTAAGGAAGATTTCCAAAAAACTGCAGAATCTACACCCAGGGACTTTTCAATGAGAGAGTTATGTGAAGTGTACCTAGGCAGTCACTATTTAAGATTAAATGGTGAAAAACTTATGTTCACCTTACAAGATAGTCTCAAGATGCACCAAAAATATTTTTACTTAATTTCAGAGGAGGAAGTTGGATTTTTTTGGGATAAATACACCTTCCAAGCAAACAAATGGACGCATAAAGAGTTCCCGCATCCGTACCTGAGATTGAGTGAGCCACTAATCGCAGGACTCCTAGCCAATCCAAAAATATTGGAAGAATTCGACTCACTATTGGATGTCCCCTTTGAAGAGAAGGAATTTTCTTGAACTTGAGTATGATTTCACTTATTGATCCAAGATCAATTGTCGTTCGAGAATAAGGTGCTAAATTGAGAATAAACATGACGCCGCCGCAAATTACATTCTTCCGCAGATTAGTATTTTTAAGTGACTTGTTTCGAAATCAAGTGCGGTCTTGGAACTTCAAAAAATTTGAATCAGGTAATGAGATAAAGAGAAAAACTTCAATCAGCGATACGTCTTTATATTTTGATTTTTGTACTTTAGCCGGTGAAGACGATCTAGTTTTTGAGAAATTTCGAAGCTGTCGTCAGTACCAAGAGATTCTGGAACATGTAGATTTCAAATTGGGTAAAAAGTATCTAGAGGTGGCGATTGAAAATGGATTATCCCTCCAAGAAATTAAGACTTTAGTGGAAGAAGATTTTGGCGCTCCACCTAAGTTCTCTTATGGGGAGATTGGAAGGGTATCACCGACACAGTTGCGTTATACCAAGGTACTAAGTGAAATAGAATTGCTATTTGGAAGTCTTAGTCATGCAAATATCGTGGAGATTGGAGTTGGATATGGCGGCCAGGCGGCTCAAGTTCTACAAAGGCACCGTGTTGATTCTTATCTTCTCGTGGACCTTGCTCCAGTTGTTAAATTAGCAACCCGGTACATTAAAAAAAGAGTAAAAATCGATCCCAGTATTCTAACGAGAGCGGTTCCAAGTTCAGAAGTAGACTTACTGATAAGTAATTATGCGTTTTCAGAATTGACTCGCGAAATTCAAGAGGAATATTTTGAGAGGTACATTCTCAATTCAAAGTCTGGTTACATTATTTTTAATCAATTCAGAATACCTGGATGGGATAGCTGGAGCGCGGAAGAGTTTTTAACTCGGAAAAGTGGATCAAAAATTACAAGCGAGGTACCCCTAACGGCTAAAGACAACGTTTTAATTGTTTGGGGAAGTAAGTTGTGACTTTTTATGTCCACCTCCTCTATTTCGCAGAAAAAGATGATGCATAAATCAAAGGTAATTCTCCATGGTGGAATTGGTAACCAACTTTTTCAATGGTCTTTCGGTCACTATCTGAATCTGAGCGGTAGACAAATTGATTATCTCTTCATGGGCAAAGATTACGTAATTGAGCACACAAGAAATAGTCTTAGCACACTGCTCACCGACTGCGAACATGGGAATTTCCAATTCGAAGATGTATCAAGAAATCAAGTATCGAAAATTTTTAAGGATCCAAGCAGCAGATTTAATCCCTTTTCAAAGTTTTCTTCATACTTAATTGACTCAAGAGATGATCCATTTAGTTGCCATGAATCTTTTTCCCGAAATTACCTTGGTTACTTCCAGAATTCCGAGATGGTCTCGAAAGTCAGGGCTGAAATTTATGGACATTTAATTTCAGATCTTTATAGAGATACACCGAACGCCATTGAGGAGACTTTGAATGGTCAAGAAATTGTTCACATTCGTCAAGGAGACACAAAAACACTTCAAAATATTCAGAGAGTGGGAATTTTAAGCAGGCATTACTACATTTCACTGCCACCAAAAAGAGCAGAGAGACGTTATGTTCTTACAGACGACCCTGATGAGGCGAGACGAATGTTTGAAGGGATTGATATCGATGGCATTTTCGGACCAGAGCAGGTTAATGTCTTGAGTGCCTTAAGAATTATGGGCAATGCATCGACTCTGTATACGGCAAATAGCACATTGTCCTGGTGGGGTGGCTTTCTAGCAATTCATCGTCAGGGAAGTGTTTACATTCCTCATAGATTCTTCAAGAATGTAAAGCCCGAACCTCACAATGCTTTTCACTTTCCTGGTTTTAATATTCTTCCCTCTAATTTCGTAGAGTCTACACACCATGAATGAGTATTGATGTCACAATTTGTGAAAGACTTGGTAAGCATAATTATCACTAATTACAACTACTCAAGTTACATTAGACAAGCCATCGAAAGCGCTCTCGCTCAAGATTATCCTTCTATTCAGGTCATCGTTGTGGATGATGGTTCAATTGATAATTCGGTCGAAGTAATCCAAAGGATTATTGGTTCTTTTGAACTAATTTGCAAGCCTAATGGCGGAGTCTCATCTGCGAGAAATGTAGGTATGTCCATTGCAAAAGGCGAATACGTGGCTTATTTAGACGCTGATGATTATTGGATGCCGAACAAAATAAGTACCCAATTATTTGAACTTAAGCGCACTAAAACGCAACTCAATTACTGTCGCATGCTTCATATGGATGTTGAAAAATCAATGGAGTGGCTCTCCACGGAGAGTAAAACGGGAAATTTTCATTCCTACTTTTTGGACCATCCTGCCAGTACACCATTCCCCCCAAGCACTGTCTTGATGAGTCAACAACTTTGCAGTTTGATCGGGGATTGGGATCCAAACCTGCGAAGTGCAGCAGAAGATTACGATTACTTTCGCAGGGCATCCCAGTATTCAGAGTTTTCCTTCACAGAATTACCTCTGGTTGTTCATCGTGAACACTTAACAAGCTTAACGTCTGGACCATTGATCGGTTACTTTCAGTACAACTATTTAGCTTTCGCCAAAGCTTACTCTGAGAACAAGGGTGTTTACCCCTCAGGAATAAACAGGAAAAGAAGAAGAAAATTCCTTTACTTATTTGCAAAAAGTTTTCTGAAGCAAAAGAAAATCCGATTGGCGATCAAACTCTTGGTTGTAGCCTTCCAAACAGAAAGAAATTTTCTCAACTTGAAGCTTTGGTAATAAAACTACTGCATACCACGATAGACGCTTAAATAGTTTTGCACCCCAATCTCCAAATTGAAGTGCTCTTCAGCAAGCCTTCGACATCGCTCAGGTGTTTCAGGATCACGGAGGATTTCTGCCATTTCTTTAGCTTGTGTCGCTGTATTTCGGGGGTTACCATCTAGGATGACGCCTGCCCGGTAACCCTTTATCAATGCATCAAAATCTCCTAATCCGGAGTTAACAGCAACAGGGCGTCCAACTGCAAGAAACTCTGCAATTTTTGTGGGCGCTGCAGCTTTCAGAGATATTCCAGCATCATTACGACATATAGACATCCCAAAGCTGGCATTAGAAATTACATTGGGCATTTCGCTTTGCCTAACCTCGAATACGGTCGATTCGCCGACGCCGAGTCTTTGAACCCCTGATTCAAACGGTCGAGCCCAATCAACCCGCAAAGGCTCCAGTTTGCGGAAGGATTCGATGAATTCACCACTCAGCCGTAAGTCGTAATAAGAATTATAGGTGCCCGAAAACAGGGCAGTTGTATTTTTCGGCAACTCGGACACGAAAAAGAACTTTCTCAAATCAACAAAAGTTGAAACCACTGTCCTTATTGGGGTTAGTTTTTTGTAACGCCCTTCAAGAACCGGTACTACCGATTTTGTCAGAGTTGAAATAGCAGTTGCACCTCTTGCGTTGTAGTACTCCAAAAATTTTGATGCCCTTATCAATTGCCGGTTCAAAGTACTTTGTTCCATAAAAAGTCTTTGATCTGACCATAAACTTCGGATGTCCCACAGAACAGGTCCCTTATCACTCAAGATTGCAGCACTTGTCGGAATGTCACTTCGAGCATGAATTATAGATGTATTCTGAACTAAGCCTTTCATGAGATTCAATCTATTGAGAGGCCCTAACTTATTGTGTGAGTGGAATGACTGGGGTGTCCAATGCACTCCTTCCCGACGAAATAACTCTTCAGATACAGATTCCGGCTTTTGTTTCTCAAATGAAATCAAGTTAACAAACAGCCCCTTTTTTGCTAGGTTCAGAACCAACGGCACTATCTGACTACTACCGACGCCTTCTGCTATCGAATCTGTAGTCATATAAGTGACATCAAATTTCTCCAAAACTGGTAGCTCCAGATTCTCGAATAACGCTGTCCCATTTCTGGTTCAGGATTTCTGAATTATGATTCAATTGCAAGTAATTAACTGCAGACATCTGGAGAGTAAAATCTTTCTTAGACACAATCTCGTATATACTTTTCTTCCATTCAAATTCCAAAATCAAATCTTCGGCAACTTTTGCATTTTTTCCTACTCGAGCGTATGAAGGTGTTGCTGAACAGAGGGTTCTTATCCCTAAAACCCAATTTGACAACAATTTGTTTTCCGATTTGAGCATGGCAAACCGATCCAAAGGATCAATTGGAATAATCCCAAACGCAGATCTTTTTGCATAAGTCTTTAAGTTCGATACTGACCACGGAACGACTTCTATAGAAGAATGAGACTTCGGAAACATCTTTTTTATAAGTTTTTGCGTATTAACTCTTCCAATATAACCCCCCCACCGCGGGAAGGATTGGACCGTTAGCAAGTACATTCCTAAATTTAGTTCTTTGAGTATGGAATCTAATTCTATTGACATATGCTTAAAGTGTTTAAGTGTGTAGCCAAAACCCTCCCAGAAAATGTATATCTTATTCTCATCAGCGTTTTGCTTCTCGTGCTGATCCACCTGGCTCTCTGTCTTTTCGAGCTCTGAGTGATCATCTAAAATAACTTTAACTTTTTGGTTGAAGGGTAGGATTAGGGTTCGCTGCTCTTCTGATGCAACCACCACAGTATCGCAATTAGCGCAGGCCCATTCCAGATGCTTTGTGTAAGTAATCCACTTAAGGTTGCTCGTGCCCCTGATTGTCCTGACTAAATTTCTTAGTATGTCCCGAACCAAACTTGGCCTTTCTCCCAAATAAGCATCTACCAAGTCAATTACAACCGGTTGACTTGCACCCCGCATCCATTTTCCAAAATTTGCTCCATTGCTTAGAACCAGAATGTCTGATTCAAGTGGGTTAAGAGTCTCCAAGATAACATCTCTGCTTTTGCTCCACGAAACCACTCTTCTGCGATCCCCCGGATGGCTCAGGTCTCTTGAATAGGGAACATAGCCAATTTTTTTCAAACGAAATCCCTAGTTAGGACATTTTTCGTAGGTATTTGTCGTAGTCATTGCAACCTACATCACCATTAGTAATTTGAAGTTTATCTTGAGGAATCCAGCCGTTTCGCCAAGCAATTTCCTCAATTACACCCATCTTCAATCCCTGCCTTTCCTCTACTGCTCTCACAAAATTTGATGCGTCATTGAGTGAATCAACTGTTCCACAATCCATCCATGCAGTTCCTCGCGGTAAGAACTTTATACTCAGGGAATTTTCATTTAGATACAAATCGAGGATAGAAGTAATCTCAAATTCGCCTCTCGGACTCTTAGTGATGGAGGTTGCTTTGTTAACTACGGTGTTATCAAAAAAATATAAGCCAGGAATCGCCCAGTTCGACTTAGGATCCAGAGGTTTTTCTTGGATTCCAATTACTTCGCCTTTGCCATTTACTTCGGCAACTCCATATCTTTCTGGGTCACGTACCGAGTATCCAAAAATTTGCGCCCCCTCGACATTAGTGGATTTCTGCAATTCGCGCCCGAGGCCGACACCATGGAAAATGTTGTCACCTAAAATCAAGGCGACCTTGTCTGATCCAATAAACTTGGACCCAATTGTAAAGGCTTGAGCCAACCCTTCAGGCTTTTCTTGGATTGCGTAAGAGAAGTGAGCACCAATCTGGCCACCATCACCTAAAAGGCGTTTGAAAGATTCATGATCGACGCTAGTTGTAATAATCAAAATGTCTTGAATTCCTGCGAGCAAGAGTGTTGAGAGAGGGTAATAAATCAGCGGCTTGTCATATACGGGGAGTAATTGCTTGCTTATTGCTTTAGTCATGGGCCACAAGCGAGTTCCAGAACCTCCGGCAAGTATGATTCCCTTCATACGATTAAGATTACTTCAGAAGTCGAACTGATAACACCATTTGAGGAGAGTTCCGTGAAAGTTTTAGTGACCGGGGGCGCTGGCTTTATCGGGTCTAATTTCGTACGAAATGTGCTCAATGGAACTCTTGAAGGCTATTCCAAGATTACTGTGCTTGACAAGCTTACCTATGCGGGCAATATGTCAAACCTAGAATTATTGCCAAAGTCAGACTTTGTACATGGCGATATTTGTGACCCGGAAGTGACAATGAGTTTAGCGTCGATGCATGATTTAATCATCAATTTCGCGGCAGAATCCCATGTAGATCGTTCTATAACTGAGCCGCAAAAGTTCCTAACCACAAATGTTCTAGGTGCCCAGAACTTACTTGAATCAGCGAGATTAAACCGAGTAAAGAAATTCATTCAAGTTTCAACTGACGAAGTCTACGGATCAATCGCGACAGGATCATTTACTGAAAGTGATCAATTGCAACCTAATTCGCCTTACGCCGCATCCAAAGCCTCAGCAGATTTAATTGCAAGATCTTATTTCAGAACGCACTCTCAGAATGTAATCGTTACAAGGTCATCAAATAATTTTGGCCCCTACCAATTTCCTGAAAAACTCATTCCGCTTTTTGTGACTAATCTTCTTGAAGGAAAAAAACTACCGATTTATGGTGATGGCAATAATTCTCGTGACTGGTTACATGTTGATGATCATTGTAGAGGTATTCATCTTGCGGCTTTGAAAGGTGAGGCAGGTGAGGTTTATAATTTAGGGGGCGGAACGGAGATCACAAATCTTCAAATGACCGGATTAATTCTTGAACAAATGGATAAATCCACCTCAGAGATTGAGTTTGTTAAAGATCGCGCTGGTCATGATTTTCGTTATTCTGTGGAAATAACAAAGGCTCAAAGGCTGCTTGGGTACAATCCGGAAGTTGACTTTCTTGATGGACTATCGAAAACCATCGAATGGTACAAGAATAATGAATCTTGGTGGAAACCATTAAAGAGTTAGTGTGGTTGATTACTGGAGCTAATGGGCAGGTGGCAAGCGCTTTGACAACCGAGCTACGCTTGAAAAACTATCATTTCGTAGCCTTAGATCATAAGGAACTAGATGTATCGGATGTTAATCAAGTCGAGAAAAGGATTAGCGAAATCCTGCCTGATATTGTCGTGAACACCGCAGCATTTACAAATGTGGAGCAGGCAGAGGAGCTTCCCGATGTCGCATATAGAGTAAATGGAATTGGACCTAGGTTGCTGGCAGATACTTGCGAGAAGCACTCTGCAACTCTTATTCAGATATCGACAGATTATGTCTATTCTGGGCGAAAGAAATCGCCTTACTTGATCACCGATGCAGTAGATCCTATTTCCGTATATGGAAGTTCTAAAGCAAAGGGCGAGGAAGAGATTTTGGGCTCAAAACTCGAGTCAAAATACATTCTGAGGACTGCATGGCTTTTTGGCGCAGAACGGCATAACTTTGCCAAGAAAATTCTGAAGGCAGCAGTTAAAGGAAAAGATGTGATTCGAGTTGTAGATGATCAAATAGGTCAGCCCACGTCTACAAGAGATTTAGCTCGACAAGTTATTGAGGTCGGTACAAAGCGGCCACCGTTTGGCATTTGGCATGCAACTAACGATGGATCTGCAAGTTGGTTTGAGTTCGCTCAAGAGATTTTTCGACTCAGCGGAGAGGACTTGTCTAGAGTAGTTCCAATCAGAACTAGTGAGTTAAATTTAAGAGCAAAAAGGCCACCCTACTCAGTGTTAGATCATGCTCAATGGGAAAGTGCTAATATTGCCAAAATGAAAAATTGGAGAATTTCTCTAGCTGATGAATTTCCTAGGCTAATGAAATCTCTCGATGAGAAGGATTTGATTTGAAATTCGAACCACTTGAGATAGATGGCTCATGGATTGCAACTTCAGATGTTCATGTCGATACACGTGGTTATTTCTTTGAGTGGCTAAGAACAGATGAGTTTTGCGCAAAAACTAAAGAGAACTTTGAAGTGACTCAAGCAAATGTTTCCGTTTCAAAGAAATATTCTTTGAGGGGTATTCACTTTAGTTCAGCTCCAAGTGGTCAAGCTAAATGGGTGTCATGTTTGGCAGGATCTGTCTTAGATGTGATTGTGGATCTAAGAAAAGATTCAAGGACTTACTTAAAGTGGTCTCAGATTAATCTTCATGCGGGCTCCGGAAAGAGTTTGTACATTGGTAACGGTTTGGGGCATGCATTTCTGGCCCTAGAAGACAACACCGTGGTTTCGTATTTACTGAACACCCCATACCAACCTGAACTAGAACACTCCATTAGCCCATTTGACACTACTATAGGAATTGATTGGCCGAAAGGCTTGCATACACTCTCCCAGAAAGATGCCAATGCACCATCGCTGCGCGAGTGGGAGACAACTCATGGTAAGTAGCCCAACCAAGACGTCAACTTCGAGAGACTTTAAAGAGTGCTTACGTATTCTCAGCGTAAGAGATAAACGGAAATTAGGGTTGATTTGTGCTGTGCAGTCCGGTTTGGGTTTGTTAGATCTAATCGGTGTGGCGCTAATAGGAGTGTTGGGTACGATTTCGGTTTCGGGCTTAAACTCACAAGGAGTTGGAATACAGGTATCGAATCTCTTGCAATTCCTCGGATTGCGAAACGCTAGCTTTAATCAACAAATTGTTTTCTTGAGCATACTTTCAGTAATGTTTTTTTCTATACGCACAGTTTTTTCTATTATTCTCACGAGAAAAATACTTTTTTATTTAAGTCTCAAAGGAGCTAAAGTATCGGAACAACTGACTTCGCAATTACTCTCCAAACCTCTTTTGGAGATCCAAAAGAGGTCTCCCCAACAGACTATTTATGCATTGACAAGCGGAGTTGAGTCTATAGTACTCCAAGTCATAGGGACCTCTATAATATTAGTTTCTGATGTTTCGCTGTTGATTCTAATAATCTTTGGATTATTTCTTGTCGACCCACTTACTTCTATCGCATCACTGCTTATCTTTGGATTGGTTGGCTTACTGTTATATCTATTTATGAATGTTCGTGCAAGGTCTTTAGGGGTAAAAAGCTCTGAGTTATCCGTCAAGGGAGCCGAGAAAATTTCCGAAGTACTTGCAACCTATAGGGAATCTGTAGTGCGAAACAGAAGAGCGTTCTTTACGCAACAAATTAGTGCAATTCGATATGAGATGGCTAATGTGAGGGCCGAAGTTAACTTCCAGCCTTTTATTAGTAAATATGTGATTGAAACAACATTGATAATCGGTGCAATGTTTATAGGTGGCCTTCAAATGCTCATGCAGGACTCGGCCCAGGCGGTGGCTAATTTAGCTATTTTTTTAACAGCTGGTACCCGAATTGCTCCTGCCGTCCTCCGTATCCAACAAAGTACAATCCAGATTAAAGCAGGAATTGGCCAGGCGAAACCTTCGCTCGAATTGATTGATCAGATTGGATTAAGAGAAACAAAAATCCCCGAAAGTTCCGAAATTGATCTTAATCATCATGGTTTTACACCTCACATTAGTTTGAAGAATGTCACATTTAAATACCCCGGGCAAGCAAGTAACGCGATAAGCAACGTTAATCTTGAGATTTTACCTGGAAAGATAGTCGCAATAGTTGGGCCTTCAGGATCAGGCAAGACCACATTAGTTGATTTAATGTTGGGAGTCTTAAGCCTTCAAGGTGGAGACATTCGAATCTCTGGTGAAAATCCTAACCATGCATCTGTGATTTGGCCTGGTTCGATAGCGTATGTCCCTCAAGATACATCGATAATTAATGGAACCATTGAAGAAAATGTTGGTCTAGGTTTTTCAAAGGAATTCATAAAGTCCAATTTTGAACTCATTCAAACCGCACTGAACTTTTCTCAGATTGCGTCTTTTGTAGCTAGCCTACCTATGAAAAGCCAAACACTCATCGGGGATCATGGGATCCAATTGAGTGGTGGGCAACGTCAAAGACTAGGCATAGCTAGGGCATTGCTAACTAAGCCTAAGTTTCTAGTCCTAGATGAAGCAACGAGCGCTCTCGATGGTGAGACCGAGGCTTTGTTTAGTGAAGCAGTTTCAAATTTACGGGGAAACACAACAGTTGTGATAATTGCCCATCGGCTTTCGACGGTTAGGAATGTAGATCAAGTTGTCTATCTGGATGGTGGGTTAATCAAATCCTTGGGGACTTTTAGTGAAGTTCGTAAAGAAGTCCCTGACTTTGATAAACAAGCGCAAATAATGGGTCTTTAGAGATTTACTCAGAACTATAACCGGTCAGACTGAGTCAGTGTTCTCTCAACCCTTCGTGTCCAGAAAACGCCTATATATTACAATAGGGATGTGAATCACATCGCAATAAAAATCGGGAAAATTATTTTGAGGAGCAAAATTTTTATCTCATTTTTTTTGTTTCATTTCGCTTTAATCCTCGTTATTGACGAAATGTATGCTTTTGCCCCCGATGAACCTGGCTATCTTTACACATTTAACAATTTATATGGTTCTAGCGATCCCAACCCGCAACTTAGCAGCGGCTGGCTCAATTCACCTAAGTTTTTCTTGTGGCTGCTTTACCTACCTGCGAAATTTTTGACGGTTATTGGAGTGGAACCTTCTTTCGCAGTAAGGCTGTACTCAATCATTTTGATCACATTTTGTTTTGGCGTTACTTATAGTTTATCTTCAAGAGTTTGTAGTCAGTCAAGCATGCTTCGATACCTACCTCTTGTTGTTTTTTGTGTCCCATCGGTATTTCTCTGGACTTCGACGGGACTACGCGAGGTATTCCTTATTTCGGGCATGTTTGTTTTTTGGTATTCACTGATGAGTTTATATCGGAAACCAAAGAAGAATTCATGGGTAATTCTTTTAGTCTCATCTTACTCACTTTTCGCGATGAAAAATTATATTTGGGGAATAGTAGTGTGTGCCGTATTAGTTACTTGCCTTTACTTTATACTTAGAAAAACTGAAGTTATGAAGAATTGTCTAATACTAATTGTAGGAGTGATTACTCCAGCTGTTTTTTTTGGTGCAACAACTTCCTTATCTAGTTTTGATTTCTTGACCAAGTCCAATTTGACTGTAGTCGGTGAAAGGACCGGTGATTCTGTCTTCCAGGCAACGCCTAAAACAGATGAGAACCGAATCATTTCAAATGATCAAGAGGTAACCAATTCAATTGACCAGAAGGATTCCAAAGTAACATCAGAGCCCGTGACTATTCGAGGTGAAATGACCTTGGTACTTCTCAGAAACTATTACATAGACAATCCCAATTCAGCTTTTACTAGCATGAGCGATTGGATTGGTGTTAAATCCAAAGTCCTGGATCTCTATCAAGAAGAACTAAACAAAGCATTGAGTAAAGAGAATCCTGGATCGGAACCTAGCGGGTCTCATATTTTGGCAGTTGGCAAAGTCAATGAACCAATCACCGTTGTTAGGGGAGTGGTCAATTTCCTTTTCGGCCCAATTCCATTTGTTGGGGAATTAGGTTCATTCGCTTCATTGATGGCTTTGGAATCGCTAATTTGGTGGGTCCTATACCTAGCTATTTTTTTGCTCGCATTTAAGGCGAAGAAATCTAAAGTTGGCAATAACGAGATACTTTTGTTTTCAACAGTTTTCTTTATAGGCTTTGCTGTTTTTAGTGCGTTAGTAGAGGTCAATCTAGGTACTTCATTTAGACATCGATCGATTCTAGTCGTCCCAATTGCATTTGCTACTTTAGAATTATTAAAGATCAGAAAAAGTAATTGACCATAACGAATAAAGTTTAGATGCTTGTTAATATTGCTGTAGGTCAATTTGCTTGCAAATCCATGTGTACGTATTTGTGAGGCCAGTGTGTAGGCTAATCTCATAGTCCCAATCAAGTACCTCACGTATTAGTTTATTTGAAGAGTTTCTTCCGCGAACGCCTGTTGGTGCATCGAGTTTGTGTATACGGGTAACTCTTTTTCCGGATACTTCAGAAACAATTTTGATCAATTGGTTGATGGTGACCATTTCTTCAGAACCAATGTTAATCGGCTCAGAGAAGTTTGACCGCATAAGGCGGCGAGTGGCCTCGATGCACTCATCAATAAAGAGAAATGAACGTGTTTGTAAGCCATCGCCCCAAACTTCAATCTCTCCACCATCTGAAGGAAGCTTCGCAATCTTTCGACAAATAGCAGCAGGTGCTTTTTCGCGCCCTCCATCCCATGTTCCCTCAGGGCCATAAATATTGTGATAACGAGCGATAGCGACCGGGAAGCCGTAATTGCGGTGATAGGAGAGAAAAAGTCTTTCAGAAAACAACTTCTCCCAACCATATTCGCTATCAGGGTTTGCTGGATAAGCACTTGACTCTTCGCAGTTTGGGTTTTCTGGATCCATTTGATTGTGTTCGGGATACATGCATGCGCTACTTGAATAAAACAATTTCGTTTTATTAATTCCATGAGCTTCATTGATTTCGCGTTGAGAATCTAATACATTCAAATTTATTGTTGCAGAGTTATGCATAATGTCTGCATCGTGGTCACCAGTGAATACAAATCCGGCACCACCCATATCGGCAGCAAACTGATAAATCTCATCAAAAGCTATGTCTGGCGCATGAAGAGTAAGAGAATCTTTAACCGTCTGTTGGTTTCTTAAGTCCCGAATGAAGAATTCATCTGCAACTGTTGCTGAGAATTCAGGCTCCTTGAGGTCGATACCTCGAACCCAGTAGCCCTCATCTTTAAGACGTTTGACCATGTGGCTTCCAATAAATCCACCTGCACCTAGAACTAATGCTTTTTTCATATTGTTATCTTATTCAATGGTCCCCTGAACTAAATTGATTTAACTAGTCAGGTTTAGGTGATTTGTATTTCTACTGTGGCTTGGGCCGGGATCGAACCGGCGACCTAACGATTTTCAGTCGTTCGCTCGTACCAACTGAGCTACCAAGCCAAACAAGGTTCTGATATCGGCCTTTAAAAAGTACGCCACCAAAACCTTTGCGACCCGGACGGGACTTGAACCCGCGACCTCCGCCGTGACAGGGCGGCGCGCTAACCAACTGCGCTACCGTGCCTTAAGTGATTGATAAACATAAGTGGCTCTTATGTC
>JACCDN010459451.1_pt1 | contig 34372 bp, 39 predicted proteins | sample 7441691 | NCBI WGS metagenome assembly JACCDN01 (sample SAMN15323439, study PRJNA562643) | freshwater metagenome | isolation source: river surface water | place: USA:Blue River Watershed | collected 2017-08-16
ACTTCAAGGTTGAGAGCCTGATAGTTTGCTTCATTGCCTGCAATATTTCTTGAACTAGAATAGTTGGCTAGGTGGATAATGATGTCTGGATTGTGTAGGGTGATTATAGCCTCGATGTCAGCTTTATTATTTAGATCTAACCTAATGAGTCTAGGGTCAGTCTGATTGTTAAAGTATGTACCAACCAAGTCGAATTTGTTTGATAAGTCATTAAATAGACGCGCACCGATGTATGAACTAGCACCGAGTATAAGTAGCTTCATTACGATATTTTAACCCTATGATCAAACTTGTACTATAATCTCCTAATGAAAAGTAAAGCAATTATATTTGATCTTGATGGGACTGCGATTGACTCTCCTTCTCAAAAGCTCCCTACTGATCGACTAATTCAAACAGTCAGCAATCTAAAAGATAGCTATTATGTTTGTGCGGCAACAGGCAGGTGCTGGACATTTGCTAAGGATATTATCCAAGAGTTAAAACTTGAAGATCTCTGCATAGTATCTGGTGGAACCCAGATTTGTGATCCAACAACAGGAGAAGTGGTTTGGCAAAAAGATATAACTCCCCAGGCTCTTGAAAAAGTGATTGAAGTATTTAAAACAAATGGCGACCAACGATTAATATTTAATGACTACACAGAAGACGATTATTTTAATGGTGGAATATTCCCAAGAGATTTTGATATTACTCAAAGAGTAAACTGGATGTCACAAAGCTTTGTTCCAGATGAATTGGCGATTAAATTACATGAGGAAATTGAAAAAATTGAAGGTGTAACATGTGTGATGGTAGTGGCACAAAAACCTGGCTGTCGTGATCTACACATTGTTAACGAACAAGCTACAAAAGAGCATGCGATAAATGAGCTACTCAGTAGATTGGGAGTAGACAAAGTAAACTCTATCGGAATAGGTGATGGTCATAATGATCTGCATTTATTTAATGCTGTGGGCACCAAGGTGGCGATGGGAAATGCAGTAGCTGATCTTAAAGCAGCTGCAGATTTCGTGATTGGAAATGTAAATGACGAAGGTTTAGCGAGTTATTTTGAAAATCTTTGATGATATACGCACATGAAAGAATTGTTTGTTGGATCAGTAGTAACTATTAAACATTCCCGAACAGCTAAGATTGCGACTGGAAAAGAATCTGCTGATTATGTTGTAACTAGGTTGAGAATTCCAGGGTACCCTAAAGGGGATGTTCTTGGCACTTCAATGATTTTAGTCGACCAGGGAGAAAAATATATTTCAGTAGGAGGAACCACATCATTGGACGAGATAGTTAAAGTAGGTGATCGACTACCAATAGATGAGTTGGTGGCAATGGCGGCGAGAGGTTTATCTGGGATGACAGCAGACTTAATTACGTGTTACGCAGATGAGCCGATGTTGTGGGGAGAGGATAATACTTGAAGACTGGTTAAGCAGATTTTGCTCGCAAACAATCAAAATTGAGCACTTTATTAAGTTTCGGAAACTACTTTTTATCTAATTTATTCCGAGGCAGATGTGACAGGTGTAGTTGGAGTTGACATGGGTGCGCATATTTATCGTCCATCTATTTTATGTGAAATCTTAAAATATAATTTGATAAAAATTTCAGTATTTTTGGCAATATTGTTGATCTCAGTTTTCAGGTCAATTTTTCTAGCTGGTGCTGCGACTACGTTGTGGAATAAAATGTTTCTACCCTGTTTTATCTTCCCGAGAATATCTGATAATTCTTCTTTGTGTGGAAATGATATTTTTTTAATCCGACTTAGTTGAGATTCCAAGTTAGTTTTGTTGTCTTTTAATTCTATTGATATAGGTAGTTCGGGTTCTCTCAGTGAGAGAGAGTAGTTTATCTGAAGCTCCATTGCATATATTAGTTTTTCGGTAAGATATTCTGCTATGTTCGCATACAACATTGCAGATATAAATAGTTCATCCAAACTCTTCTCCATTGCATTTTTTCTCGCCACTTTAAGTAGATTAGCGACATAATCAACATCAAAATCAATACTATTAATTGGAGTTATTTTCTTTATCATTGTGGTTATTGTCTACTAAAAGCCCCCTTGCGGGGGCTTTTACCTTAACAACGCAGTACCATTTAATTATTTCTTATCGCCACCCTCGTCGACGACCTCACCTTCTTCAGGCTTGTCACCGTTTTTGGGTTCGTCTTTTTTGGCGTCACCGGTAGGTGCGCCTTGCTGGGCTTCGGCAGCCGCCTTATAGAGGCGCTCGCCGTATTTACTAAGAGACTCAGAAGCTTTTTTGAATGCTTCGTCGATAGATTCGACGGTGGCATCTTCTTTGTCTTTGGCTTCTTTTAAGGCTTTAACAGCTTCCTCTATTTCCTTTTTCTCGTCCTCGGTGATTTTGTCACCGGCATCTTTCAGCGTTTTTTCGGTCTGGAAGATGAGAGAATCGGCCTCGTTCTTTTTCTCGACTAACTCTTTCTTCTTTTTATCTTCCTCGGCGTGGAGCTCTGCTTCTTTTTTCATCGTCTCAATCTCTTCGTCACTAAGATTAGTGGCGTTTTGGATCGAGATCTTTTGCTCCTTACCGGTCCCCTTATCTTTGGCACTTACGTGGAGGATACCAGAAGCGTCGATGTCAAAAGTGACTTCGATCTGAGGCACGCCACGAGGAGCGGGGGCGATACCATCGAGAACAAATCTCCCAAGACTCTTGTTGTCCGCGGCCATGGGGCGCTCACCCTGCAAAACGTTAATCTCGACCTGGGGCTGATTGTCACTGGCAGTAGAGAAGACCTGACTCTTACTGGTCGGGACAGTGGTATTACGCTCGATTAAAGGAGTTCTGACACTACCCATAGTCTCGATACCAAGAGTTAGCGGAGTAACGTCTAAAAGGAGAACGTCGTTAACTTCGCCACCTAAGATACCGGCCTGGATGGCGGCTCCGACCGCGACGACCTCGTCGGGATTGACCCCTTTGTGGGGCTCGCGGCCAAAGAAGTCGGCGACAGCTTTTTGGACTGCTGGCATGCGGGTCTGACCACCCACCAAGACGACTTCGTCGATGTCACTGGCTTTGAGTTTGGCATCGGCTAGACATTTCTTAACTGGTTCGATGGTTTTTTTGATCAAATCATCGACCAACTCTTCGAGCTTGGCGCGACTTATACTCATGGTTAGATGTAGAGGAGTGCCATCCTTACCCTGCGTGATAAAGGGCTGGTTGATCTCGGCACTACTACTGCTAGAGAGCTCGATCTTGGCTTTTTCGGCGGCGTCACGAATGCGCTGCAGAGCCTGCTTGTCGGTACTTAAGTCCACGCCATTTTCTTTTTTGAACTCAGCGACGATGTAGTCAACTAGTTTGTGGTTAAAGTCATCACCACCGAGGAAGGTGTCACCATTGGTAGCCTTGACCTCGAACACTCCGTCTCCGATCTCGAGAATACTAATATCAAAGGTGCCACCACCAAGGTCATAAACGGCGATTTTGCCGGATTTCTTTTTATCAAGACCATAGGCGAGGGCGGCGGCTGTCGGCTCGTTGACGATGCGCTTAACCTCAAGGCCTGCGATCTTACCGGCCTGCATAGTAGCTTGGCGCTGAGAATCGTCAAAATAGGCAGGGACGGTAATAACAGCGGAGTCGACTTTGGCGCCCAAATAGGCTTCGGCGTCGGCTTTGATTTTGCTTAAGATCTTGGCACTAATCTCCTGAGGAGTGTAGACTTTGCCATCTACCTTGACACCTGCCATATCGTCTTTGCCGGCGGCGACTTCGTAGGGAACTTTTTTAATAGTGTCTTTGACCATGGCGTCACTCATCTTGCGACCCATTAAGCGCTTAACACTAAAGATCGTATTTTTGCTGTTTAGGACCATTTGGTTTTTGGCGACCTGGCCAACGAGGTTTTTGACGGGTTCGACGATACTGGGGATGGTGTTGCTACCCTCGGCAGAAGGAATGACCTTGGATTTGCCACCCTCCATAACGGCGATACAACTATTGGTGGTACCAAGATCGATACCAATGGTTTTGCCTGTGTTTGTCATATTTTTTGACTCCTTTTTTAACAAATATTTAATTTGACTGATTTAATTCACCTGACTGCGCAGGCAGACCGTTACCGACGGTGACGCGGGCGGGGCGGATGAGCTTGCCGTGGAGCAGGTAGCCACGGAGCTGGACACCAATAACTTTGTCTTTTTCCCCTGGTACTGTCTCGTGACACTCCATGGTTGCGGGATCGTACATGCCATCAACCTTTACTTCGGTAACACCTTCGTCTACGAGTAGTTTGTCAAAAGTGGCGAGGATCATTTTGAGAGAAGTGTCGCCGGCTGAGGCTGCCATACCGAGGTGGTCTCTGACCTCGAGCAGTTTGCCCAGTAGGTTACTATTGGCAAATTTGATGATGCTTGAGCTATCGCGTTCAAACCTTTTTTCGAGATTACTATAGTCGGCGAGCGCGCGAGCTAGGCGTTCTTTGAGTGATGATAGTTCCTGATCTTTTGGATCAATATTAGGTGTTTGAGGTGGGTGGGTTGGTTTGATTTTTGTCATATTTAACTCCAACTAGCTGATATTTCGTCGAGTAAACTGCTCATGTGTCTAAGCATCGGCATAACGTATGGGTAGTTGAGGCGAGCGGGCCCTAGGACACCCACGTGCCCGCGCATCTTGCCGGCGTTCCAGTCGATGTACGCCATAGCGCAGGGATAGAGATACTCATTGCCAAACTCGTCGCCGACCACGATGTGGAGTGGCTGCGTGTCGATGGTCTTAGCAAAGATGCTCTCCATAGCACGAGAATCCTCAACAATGGAAAGGACCTGGCGCATAACGTCGATATCGTAGAACTCGGGGAGACTAAGGAGATTAGAGTAGCCACTACTATAGATAATTCCTTCCCCGGTGGTGGCAAAACCAATGGTTCCGGTTTTTTCGGAGAGGACGCGAGCGGCTTCCTGTAAGAGTCGATCGAGCTGCATGCGGTGATCCCAGATACGCTCTTTGACACTAACCTCTTCGGTCACTGGGAGATCATTCTCACTCATGAGCTCAGACACGTAGAGCTTGAGGGCGATGGGGGTCGGGACACGGCCAGCACTAGTGTGGGGCTGTTTGAGGTAACCAAGGTCTTCGAGTCTCACCATTTCGTTGCGAATGGTGGCAGGACTAACGCCAAGATTGTATTTTTTGTCGAGAGTTTCGGAACCAACTGCCTCGCCGGTTGAGGTATATTCCTCAACTATCGCTTTAATGATGCTGATCTGTCGTGGACTAAGTGGTTTCATGTTGCTAACCTCCATTTAGAAGTGTTAGCACTATGATAGCGAGAGTGCTAGGGTGTTGTCAAGCACTAGGAAGAGTATCAATCCTCGTTTTGTCGCTTGAATACTTCTTCATGATAAAATGCGGCACACTGTGCGATTAACATTGATCGCTCATAATCAGTGCTATTTGAGTTAAGTGATGCTGCTACATCTTCGAGTTGTATGGCATATCTTTTCCTGAGTATTTCTGAATCTTTGAGAAAATTGTAAGCTTGCTTATGAGTTTCGATTGATGAGCTATGACTTGGATTCTCTGCACCAATTGACCAATTTTCCAGTTCGTTAACAAACTGAGATGCCCATGTTTCATGCATGGACAAGGATCCGATTCCTATGTAAGTATTCATCATTTTTTGTATCGCCTCAGGAAATAATAGTCCATAAATAATCCTGTCATACGCTCTAGACTCAGGTGGAGGATTTGGTATTAAAAATGACCGTAATGTTTGTCGTAGGCCGTCGCCTTGGGCTTTTAAATATTGTGATTGACCGGTTTCTGCACTCCACCCAGTAGTTTTTGTTAGCGGCAGTTTAATTAATTCTTCATCTGTAGGCTTGACAACTGACGCATCAACGACATAGAAATTATAATATTTTTCTTGGATATTGGTTCGAACATGTGTATCTGGATTAGCCCTGGCAATAATTGAACCAGGCTTGTGATCAATAAAAAGACCAACACCTCGACCGTGTAGAATACCAAGCATTAATAAATACTCTTTCATTCCTCTCAACTTGCTATCGTATCCTCTAAGATATTGGTCCTCTCTCTTGTTGGATCCGAGTGAGTAGCCGCCAACCCATTCATGAACAGCAACATGGTTTTTGTGATAATAAAGTTTGGGAACCTGAAGAATTTGGAGTCTAGGATCATCTTTAGTTATTGATCCAATTATCTTTGATGCTTCAATTTTATCTTCCCACCTTTGAGTGTTTATACTGAATCCTTGAACTGCATTAGTGGGCTTGCTCACCGCAAGCACACCATCTATGTTCCAAATATCGGCAACATCACCACTAAAATTGGGTGGCATGCTTTTTGTCTGTTCGATAGCATCGATGATTCTCTGCTCTGCTGGTTGTTCTGTTGATCTTAGAAGTGACACTAGGTGAGTTTACTATATCTTTAACACCTCAGTAAACGCGCTCTGGGGGACTTCGACCCGGCCGAGCATTTTCATTTTCTTTTTACCTCGTTTTTGTTTGTCGAGGAGCTTTTTGTTACGAGAGACATCCCCTCCGTGGAGTTTGGCCTCGACATCTTTACGATAAGCGCGGATGGTCGAGCGGGCGATGATTTTGCCACCGATTGCCGCCTGGATCGCGATCTCGATCTGGGCTCTGGGGATGACGTCTTTTAGTTTTTCGACTAGCACCCTACCCCGACCCTCAGCCTGATAGCGAGGAGCAATAAAAGAGAGAGCTTCGGCGGGATCGCCATTTAGGAGAATATCTACTTTGACTACGTCAATCGCCTGATAACCGGCATGCTCGTAACTCACACTCGCGTAGCCAGAACTAACGGATTTGAGGCGATCATAAAAATTGGTAATAAGCTCAGCGAGAGGCATCAAATAGCTCAACTTAACTCGAGAGCTCACGTATTGCATGTCAATAAACTCGGCACGTTTGTTCTGGGTGAGTTCCATAATGCCACCGACGTATTGCTCGGGAGTATAGATGGTCATCTCGACCACTGGCTCCTCCACACTACTGATTAATTCGGGTCTCGGCCAGTCGGCGGGCGAGCTGATCTCGACTTTTTCACCATTATTAAGAGTCATGTGGTAAGGGACCGAGGGACTAGTATTAACGACCGAGACCTCAAATTCGCGCGAAAGGCGCTCAGTTACGATCTCGGCATGGAGGATGCCAAGAAAGCCGACACGAAAACCGTGCCCGAGAGCAGGGCTGCTTGAGGCGTGGTAGGTGAGTGCAGAGTCGGACAAAGTCAGTTTGCCCATGGCATCGACAAAGTCACGATAGTCGTCGGCGTCGATTGGGTAGAGGTCCATAAAGACCATGGGTTGTGGTTTTTGATAACCAGGAACCGGTGTAATTTTGGCGCCAACTGTAGTTACTGTGTCACCGATTGTGATTGCTTTAATATCTTTGTGGCCAGTTGCGATAAAACCTACCTCCCCGGCTTTGATCGTGTCCGCACTCTTCATGAGCGGGGCAAAATAGCCAATGTCTAGGGGTGAAAATTTTTCGTCGGTAGCGTAGAGGTAAAGATTTTCGCGATTAGACTTGTTAATCTCTCCCTCTAGTACTTTGACAAAAGCGATCACACCTTTGTGGCTGTCAAAAGTACTGTTAAATATGAAAGCGCGCAAGCTAGGAGATTCTGATAGTGTTTTTGGCTCTGGTACTTTTGCCACTATCTCTTCTAGTAGCTTTGGCACTCCCTCACCACTTTTGGCGGAGACTCTAAGAATTTCATCTTTTTTGAAACCTAAGTTTTCGATTAGTTCGGCCTCGACCCGATCTGGCTCGGCGGCGGGCATGTCAATCTTATTAAGGACTGGGATAATTGTGAGACCTGCGGCTTTGGCTTTGTCGTAGTTGGCGAGTGTTTGTGCCTGGATACCTTTGGTCGCGTCGACTACGAGGACTGCCCCTTCGCAAGCATAGAGGGCACGGCTCACCTCATAACTAAAATCTACGTGGCCGGGAGTATCGATTAGATTTAACTGATATCCCTGATAATTCATCCTGACAGGAGCGAGCTTGATCGTAATCCCCCGCTCGATCTCGATAGGGTTACTATCCATGAGCCGAGCAGAGCCCCCCATGGCGACAGTCCCAGTCTCCTCGAGCAAGCGGTCGGTCAAGGTAGTTTTGCCGTGATCGATATGAGCGATGATACAAAAGTTTCGAATATGTTTCATGTTAGTTAAAAGTACCTAGTACCTAGTTGTTAAGTTTATAACGTAGAACAGTGGGGTATATTATACGGGATAGATCAGGGATTATACCGAGCTATCGTCGGAGTCGAGGGTTTCTTTGCTCTGTGCGAGTGCTTTGTGCCAATTACCTATTTTTTCAACCAGCGCAACAAAGACAGTGAGTTCGCGGATTTTGAGGAAGTATGAGAGCGTGATATAGACTCCGATCCCAATCAGACCAACAGAGAGAGTCAACATAATAAGCGGGATTGTGCGGGTAGTGTCAAAAACCATCCTATCGAGGACACGCAGTGGCACCCAGAGTGCAAAGCCAGTGATAACTGTAGAGAGGAGGATTTTGCTCAGTGGGATCAAAAGATCGCGGAGCGAGAACTTGGCGTAGCCATAGAGGATAGCAGTTAGAACGATAGTTTCTAGGATACTCGCAACCGTGATTGCAAAAGCCATGCCAAGGATCCCGGATTGAGCCACAAAGAGAAAGTAGTAGCTAACGCTTACGTTAATAATGGTCGAGAGGAGATTGGCAACTAGCGGGACGGTCGTATTGTGTAGGGCGTAAAACACGCGGACCAGAACGTGGGTCAAAGAGCGCGCGGCGATACTGAGAGCGAGAATAGCCACCAGTTTTCCGGTTAAGACAGTCTCAGCCCAGGGAAAAGAATCAGCTCCATAAGCTAATCTAACGAGTGGGATGCGCAAAACGAGGACAATGGCGGACAATGGAAGTGCCAAATAGAGCATCTCGAGGATCGTGTGATTGACCATGGTCGAGAGCTCCCCTCTCTCACGACTGCTCGCATTTTTGGCAAAGAATGGGAGTGATGCCTGACCGATTGGGACACCAATCAGGCGTACTGGCATGGCTGAGAGCTGCTGTGCGATCGCCATCAAGGTGACTGTGCCGGTACTGAGCCACGAAGAAAAGGTAACAATAATGGTAGCTTCGATCTGAGTGAGCGAGAGGGTTAGGACACGTGGACCCATGAGCCGCATCATCTCAGAGACTGCGGGAGATTTGGGTGAAATGGTCGGGGTATAGCGGAACCCTAGCTGATGCGCGAGCGGGAGCTGCGCTAGGAGGTGGAGCACAGCGCCGAGCACTACTCCAACAGCTGGCCCGTAGATCCCAATGGAGGGGCCGAGTACGATAATGCCGATAATAATCCCTAGGTTATATAAAATAGGAGAGAGTGCGGGGATCAAAAAACGCTGATTGGACTGGATAATACCTGTTAAGAATGAGGAAAAACCAAAAAAGAGCTGGGCTGCAGCCATAATCCGAGTGAGATTGGCCATGAGATCGAGCTGCTTGCTCTCAAAACCCCCAGCGATCACGCCACTGAGCGGGCGAGCATAGATTAAGAGGAGGATGGTAAGACCGAGCATGACCAACATGACCGCGTTGATCATGGAGCTAGCTAGACGACTACTCTCACTTTTATTCCCTAGATATTTTGAAAAGACAGGGATAAAGGCAGAGGAGAGAGCGCCGACAATAATAATCTGAAAGACCATGTCGGGGAGCCGAAAGGCAGCCCAGAAAACATCGAGAATGGCAGTATCGTTATAAAAGTAGGTAATGAGAAGTCGGGTACGAATAAGGCCAAGGAGAGCCGAAGCCAGAGAGGCACCCATGATCACTGTCGCTGCAGAGAGGATAGAGCTATTTTCTTTGACAAAGAGTGAGCGGCCATTATTAATTAAGCGTTTGAACATATAGGGTTAGTTTAAAGTTAAAAGTTAAAAGTTAAAAGTCCATTGTTTTTTTGATTGTATCTTGGTATACTACCGCCCATATGCCAATAACCAAATCAGCGATCAAAAAACAAAGAGTCGACAAAAAGCGTTTTAGCGTCAACGCACCTATTAAGGGTCAGGTCAAAAGCGCCCTCAAAGCTGCGCGCAGCAAACCTACAAAAGAGAGTATTGGTGCATTCTATACCGCCGTTGATCGTGCAGTAAAAAAGAGCCTAATCCCAGAAAGAACAGCCTCACGCTTAAAATCTAGATTGGTTAAGCTGAGTAAGAAAAAAGCCTCGATTTAGTTTTTTTTGTTATAGTGTTACACTTAAGTCATGCAGCTGCCCGCTTTTTTTGGTCGTCGACGTGCGATTAATTTATTACCGAGAGATTCGTTTGAGAGTAGTCAGGCAGGTATAGTGCTAGCGTGGCTTTTGTCCTTTGGCAAATGGGCCGTCATAGTTACCCAACTAATAGTCATGGGTGCATTCTTGTGGCGATTCTCATTGGACCGTGAGCTGACCGATCTAAAAAAATCGATCGCAAAGAATGTGGCGATTATCAAATCTTATGAACAAATAGAGCGAGATTTTGTACTTACGCAAAAGCGCCTCGCCACAGCTAAGACCGTGATTGGTCAACAAAAAGCGATTACCGAAGAGCTTTCAGTACTCGCGAGCTCGACACCAGTTGATGTGTGGTACGAAAAACTTACACTCTCCCCTACTTCGACCACTTTATCTGCATATAGTCGTTCACTACCAGGTTTTAGCCAGTTTTTGTCTAGCGTACAGAGCAATCCAAGATATACCGGAGTGTCAGTCGCCAGGATACAGGATGGCGGAGCCCAAAATGCCCAGATGCAGTTTGAGATTAGTATGAGTAGAGCTAAGGAGAGCGCCAAATGAGCTCGCCACGAAGACTACGCTTAGATCTAATGCGTTACTATCGACTGCCATCGGTACAGGTATCGATTGGCGTCGTTCTCGCTTTGTTTATTACTGCTTTCTTTATTATGTTTGCCATTCGACCTACGTTTGCAACCATCGTGAGCTTGCAAAAAACTATTGTTGAATCAAGAGACACCTTAAAAGAACTAGAGACCAAAGTGTCTGTGCTCGGCAAAGCTTCGACACTACTCGAAAAGATCAAACCACAACTGCCTCTACTAGATAGCAGCATCCCCTCTGATGGTATGAACTATGATGAGATCTCATTCAGCCTCGAAGCACTAGCCCAGAATACCGAGGTCAAGCTCGAGTCATTTACCTTGGGTAGCTCGCTACTGTCATCACGATTGATTAAGGCTTATGAGCCAAATAAAAAGAACGAAGTGATCCCGAGTCCAATAACTATCCGGATAAATGGGACATATCCACAGATTGTCTCTTACCTGAGCAGGCTCGCGAACACCATCAGATTAACTAGTATCGAGAGTGTGGCCATAATTAGAGATGGGACTAGCTCTAGTAAGACTGGGACAGGAGCACTAACGATGACAATAGGTGGCAGTATGTATTACATGGGAGACACTGGGGCGATTACCAAAGCACTAACTACTGAGGGAGGTAAATAGAATGGCTCACCGCACCATGGTAATGGTCAAGAAAACTTACATGCACGTAGGGGTGATTACGCTGGTCACTGCTGTATTGTGGCTAATTATTACTATTTACAACTCAATGACAGCACTCACCGAAGTAGCGGTCGACGCTAATATCAAATCACCTATCAATGCCACATTTGACGAGGCGGTCTTTACCGAAATAACAGGACGAGAGAATTTGAACAGTTTATCTTTTGAAGCACCAGCTAGTAGTGAGAGTGCCGTAACTATAAATGAAGTAGTTGTTGTACCAGAGACTAGTGAGATCCCGGTAGAGGATGCAACAGATGTAAATACTGAGGTATCAACCCCTTAAATGTGATAGCATGAAATTATATTAGATAAGCTCGCTCTATGCTTGGCAAAAAGATCCCCACTATTCTAGCTCTACTTCTCCTCGTATCTATTGGGATATGGGTCTGGATATGGCAAAGAAATAGAGTGGGGGTACTGAGTGGTGAGATAGTGCCACAATCGGTCAAAATCACCAACATTGCAGATAACAAATTTAGTGTATCCTGGACGACTCAGGCACCAACTGTTGGGTATGTAGAGTATGGGAGCGTAGGAGAGAAACTAGACAAACAAAAAGGTGATGATCGTGGGGAGAGCTATGCTGGCCTCACCCACCATATCACCGTGACTGACCTACAGCCTGCGACCAACTATGCATTTAGGATCCTGTCGGGAGAGAAATCCCAACGATTTGATAATAATGGAAGCGTTTATACTGCTCAGACTGGTATTACGATTAGTAGCGTGCCAGCGGCACGGAGCCTTTATGGCAATGTGAGTGGAGCGAGTGAAGATACGATAGTTTATATCGCCCTACCTGATGCGCAGCCGGCATCGATCACTCTTAACTCTAGTGGCTCATATTCCGTACCCTTATCTACTATTAGAAACGGTGACCTAACACAGTTTGTGTCATATGATCCAGCAGCGACTATAGTCGCCCTGACACTAGATAATGGGGTCGCCAAATCAGAAGTAAATGTCTCGACCACCAATATTACCCCTGTGCCAACGATAGCGATGGGACAGAATGCAGACTACCGATCCGCACCAGGACAAGAGGAGCCAGCAGTGTCTCAGATAGCACAAGTGGAGCCACAGACTACTGAACTTATTGAACCAAGTGAACCCTCACCCACAACGACGACACAGCCTGTGGAAATCTTTAATGTAGAGCCACTCTCTAACCCAGAGGTCAACGCGGTAACAACAGGATCTTATACTCTGACCAACCCTGCGGTCGAGGGTGAAGTACTATCGACCACTAAACCAGAATTTAGAGGGACTGGGGCGGCTAATGCATCTATATCTATTTCGGTGACAGGACAAAAAACAGTTAGTGATTCGGTAGTTGTAACTGCTGGTGGCAGCTGGAGCTGGACTCCAGCCATCGCCCTATCACTAGGCAAGCAAAAGATTACACTCTCTTATAAAGATAAAGATGGGAAGGCACAGACAATAGTGCGAAACTTTAGTGTGACTGCTGCGACAACTACTAGCGAACCAGCGTTCGTTTCGACCCCATCGGCGAGTACAACTACTACTATTGCAACAGCTTCACCACGAACTAACCTCCCAGCGACTGATAGTGGTGTTCCTGTTACAGGTGTAATGACTCCTATGCTATTGACGGGAGCGTTAGGGTTTGCCATTATGGTAGTAGGCGCTTTACTACTAGCGCTTTAGGTTGATGACTATGACTGACCCAAATACACCAACACAACCAACAAATAATCCACAAGATTTGATCGATCAGGCACTCGGAAGTACTCCTACTCCAGCGGTGACTCCTGATCCCACGCCTACCCTACCAGTACCAGAACCTCTTACTCCTACAGCTGCAGTTACAGAAGAAGCTCCGATGAGCACAGAGACAGTATTGCCACCCACAGAGTCTGTTCCCACCGAGCTTACAGCTACCCCAGATGTTGCTCCTATTATGAGTGAGCCACCAGTAGATACCAAACCAATGGGTGAGGATATGCCATTAGCCTTTGCTGGAATGCCTGCTGATGTAGCTGCTGATGCGAGCATGAGCAATGCGACTGCTCCAGTTATTGAACCAGTAAATAACGTAGTACCCCCAATCTTGACCAATCCCGCTCCAACCGCGCCAGTAAATAAGAGCAAGGGTGCAGTGTCTAAAGTAAAAATGGTAGTTGTAGCAGTTCTTGCATTTTTGGGTATAACAGGCGGAGTAGGTCTATATGCATACCAGAGATATGGAACTATAGAGCCTGCAACTATCGCGGTAATTGGTGACAAATCTGCGGCAGAATGTAATGGATGCTCATGCGACACGCCTGGATGTGGCGGAGGATGGCTAAAAATGGTAGGTGGGCAGTGTAAAGTCAGTGGTATTTGTAATAGCGATAAACCTATAAAAGATACCCCCAAACCACCAGATCCTTCCACTCCAGATGAAAAAGCAGGATCACCTGGAAATTGTGGAACAGGCTACGAGTGGTGTGGTGGAGGTATCAGCAAGTGTGTCTCATTCGGCGCTTTGTCATCAGCTGGAGGTGGGTGCAATAAATATGGGGAAAAAGTTTATGGTATTCCTACCACATATGGTGCAAACCCAGGCAAAGGTGCTTGTGACCCAGCAAAAGTAGCTAGTGGACTCCATACCCAGTGTGGTCCTAGTGAATGTGGTGGAACAGAAACATACTGCTTTGACCGGCCAGGCTCTTGTAATAGCACTCCCATAGTTAGACTAGATCATAGTGTAGTTGATACTGGGATGTGTGGATTGGTGGGATCCAAGGTTGCTGGTGTCTTTAAGGAGTATGAAGGTTTATTTAATGCGGATGGATCACTAAAGTATAACTATTTCTGTGATTTAAACGGATGTCAAACCAGTGATGCTTCTTGTGTAGTTGTCCACTATAAATGCAAAGGTACAGTGACAGGTAATTCTTGTACTGACTCTAGCTCAGCATATATAAAAGATAGCATGACAACAGGAACTTCTAAAACCTTTAGTAATAAATGTGGCACTGTAGAACAAATCGATGTAACATGTGGTGGTTATAAAACGTCACGAACTAGAATTAATCCAGAGTGTACAGAGGCAGAATCTACCCCTAACCCGTCTCCCACACCTACTCCCTCTGTCCCTGTAGTTAGCACTCTGATGTGCTCTAACTTGACTCGAACACCTACCACTACTCCAGCTGTCGGTGACAAAGTGACATTCACCTGCGTGGGCGCATCAGTACCTGCCGGAAGCGTGAATCTCAGTTACAAGTTCCGCTATAGTCTAAACAGTGGCTCATACATCAACCTTACCAACAAGACAGCTACTACTTCAGAACTGACTATCGCCGCCTGTGGTAACTATAGCGTAGAGTGCCAGGCGTGTGGCACAATTAATGGAGTACTTACCTGTGATCCTAATTGGGCAGGAGCAACAACACAATGAAACCACTATCGCCAACACTCAAAAAATCTCTTCAGATCGGTCTAGCAGCATTTGCTGTGATTACGATCTCACTCGGTGTAGTTTATTTGGTTAGACAGCCTTCAACAACTCGCCCCACGCCTACCCCATCACCAAAAGTAGCGATGAGCACCTCCACACCTGTTCCGGTCGGAATCAACGAAGTAATACCAGCAGCAAAAGCAAAATGTTCTTTGACCTTTACGGTTGCTTGTGCTGGCTCACCATCACCCTCACCTTCTTTATCTCCTTCCCCTTCTCCATCAGGCACTCCTATGGTTTATGTATCGCCCTCACCTTCTACCCCTGCCTCAGCTGACCTAGACTGTGTATCCAAAGAAGTATATGCTGACGACGCGAGGAACCGCGCTGGATTCTATTACTTAGAGTCACGCATAGCAGAAGCATCATCCCTCGCTTCTGGTACGACGGTAGTCTACAGTATTATTGCCAAGAACCATGGTGGATCAACCGTTCCTGATACCAAGATCACCGACACATTATCTTCTAACCTAACATTTGTAGACGCTGACTCGGACTGTACCTTTGATAGTGCAACTCGCACCGTTACCTGCACGATCGGCACCTTGGCAGCGGGAGCACAGGCTCAAAGGTCTATCAGAGCTCGTATCAACGTCTCATCCAACACCTCTATTGCTAACACTGCCGAAGTATTCTCTAGTAACGGTCAGAGGAATAGCTGTAGCGTCCAACTAGATGCAACCGGCAAGATCGTGACTCCTCCATCTCCAGTACCAACAGAGCTACCTGTTGCAGGTGTGTTTGAGGTCACAGCCGGGACGATCGGAGTCGGAGTAGTCTTCCTCATCCTCGGCGCACTAGGACTTCTTCTCTTATAACATTACTTCCAGGTAGGAAAGAACTTAAACAAGGTATCCCAGTACCCTACCGGGAGCGGATAGCCATAGAGCATTGGGGAGACGAATAGTAGGGACAAGATCAAAGTGAAAAGGGACAGGTACATGATTTTTTTGGGGAGTGTGAGGAGCCAACTAGCGAGGATTGGGAGCAAAAATATCGCACTGGGTAGGTAGTGATAGTAGAACATGATCCGAGGGGAGATAACCCACGGTAAAAAGAGAATGAAGTACAACGTATAAAGTAAGAAGTATGGGAAGCGGCGAATAAGCGGTAACTGAAGAATGAGAGCGACCAAACCTAACCAGAGAATTAGCGGGTTAGCGTGCACGTAGATGTTACTGATCACACCCTCACCATACTGCACCCAGTACCACACAGGCCGTGCACCAAAGATCCACTGCAGCGGGGTGGACTGATAGCCGTGAGTCGCTACCAGGGTCGTATGGTAATACCACATCTGCCTATGCAGCTCCCACCACTGTGCCCAGGTATGACCTGCGAGGATAAATGGGGCGAAAGTCAGGACGTAGACTGCGAGAGCGATCAAGACGTAGCGTATTGCAAATAGGAGATGTTTGAGGTAGTGAGTGAAATTTTGTTTAGAAAAGAATGAGTTGTTGTAACAGTAGAGTAGAGCTAGTGGTATAGCACCATAGAGCGCGCTCCATTTGCTACCGAGAGCCAGACCATATAAGATGGCGGTAATTTTCCACCTGGATTTGACGGCGGCATAGAGAGCCCAAAGATAAAAAGTTAGCATATAGCTATCGTTCATCGCAATACGAGACTGAGCGATGTGAGTCCCCTCGATAGTCATGAGAAATGACGAGAGGAGTGCGAGATTATTGTTATTGGTGAGTCGTTTTACAAAGAGGTACAGACCTAGGATGCCGAGCACCCCCATGACAGCAGAGCCCACACGGTACCCCAGCTCCCCTTCGCCTAGTAATAGCATACCTAGGACCATCCCGTATTTGGCGACTGGAGGGTGTGTCCATTCGTAGGCTACTCCCTCGGGTGGTTTGGTCCACCACTCCCAAGCTTCGACATGATTATTTAGGTACTCTCTCGCGGTAAAGCCGTGATAGACCTCGTCAAAAATATAGGCTTGGGGATGTGAGAGATTAACAAAGCGTAAGAGTGAGGCGAATACTAAAATCACCATCAAGAGCTTATTACTTCTGATGAGACTGATAAACTTTTGAGATATGTCAGGAACCATCGTAGTTATTAAGAGAGAGAGCGCGGAGAGCACGGTTGCGTAAGAGGTAATAATAGTTACCCAGATCGGGAATGGCCAGATTTGATTGTTCATGACCCAGGAAAAAGCGGAGTAGAGGTTGAGGATGTAGCAAAAACTTAGAATTGTGTAATGGGTAATGAGCTTGGGATTATTGACTAGTGCAATGACTAAGAAAGGTAGTCCAAAGAGGAGATGTCGCTCGTGCATCCGAGAGGTCACGGTGTAGAAGATGATTAGAATGAGTGCACTTAGCGTATAACTATATTTTGAATCAAAGCCACGCTTTGCCCAAGCTTTAAATATTAACAATAGCGAAGTAAAGAACAAAAACAAACCAAAAGCATGACCCGAGATGCCGAGGAGAGTTAGGTTGTCGGGGACCCAAGCGATGTTGCCTGTAATCGTCCAGAGATTCCAGGCGTTGATACTAAGGTAGGGGTAGGTGCCAGCCTGCTCTGTTGCACGAGAGTACATGAATGTTATTACTTCCCATGGCATTTTGACAAAAGGGAGAGCTGTCAAAAAGAATATCGTTCCGGAGTAGAGCGGGAACTGCCATGCCTGCTTTTTTTTGATCGCGACTATCCAGAGGATGGGTGAGATCAGGAGCATAATGGACTTGTATGCAACAGCTAGACCATAAAGAATTGCAGCTATGAGGGACGTCTTTGGAGTTAAGATCTTGGGAGTAACAAGGCAGGATAGCGAGAGTAGTGCGAGGAGGCTCGGGATAGCGTCGACCTGGCCCCAATAGGTAGTGTTACCAATGAGCGCGGGTGAGAGTAAGAGTAAAGCAATAATAAATTTATTTTTCAGACCTGTTGTGCGGATAACTAAACCTAAGAGTATGAGTTCGATCACTGTGTTAAATGATTTGAAGACGAGCGTAAAGTCGAGAGAAAAGAGATTGCTAATATGTGCTGGAATTGCAAAAGTCAGGATCGGGAGAGGCAAGTAGTCCGACCAGATACTACCAAAGAAAGATTGTGGACCGACTGTGAGAAAGTGTGAACCCCAGGCATGATAAGTGCCGATATCATAGGGCTGAGCCGGGAGAGTGAGACCATGGAGACGAACACCGAGAGCAGTGAGTGCTATCAGGAATAAAAGATAATGAGACTTAAAGATTTTCCAAAACATATTCGCTTACTTTGGCCCAGCTACCTTGTGGGATCAGGACCCATTGACCAGCGTAAGGAGCCAGATTCTTTGGGTTATATAACAAACTCTCGATGGTCACACTTTTGATCTCATCAAAATTAAGACTTAGTCCCAGCTTGGTAAATGAAGAGATTGCTGATTCGTTGATATCTGTCTTGATCGAATCACTAAGTGCTTTTTTGAGTGTGGAGATGCGTTCTGAGTTAAAGACTGTACTGCGTGAGATGAGGCTACTAATAAAAGCTCTGATTACTTTTTGCTGTCTCCTGCTCCTGGCAAAATCGGTCCCTTCGTCACCTAGTGCGTGGCGAGAGCGCACATATTTGAGCGCGGTCACCCCATCCATTTTTTGGGTGCCTGCTTCAAAATGGAGGTGTTCGTATCTATCTGCTTCGGGTTCGGCATTTTCTTTGCCGGGGATAGGGTATTTGTAGTCGTCAAAAGTTTGATCAACGGTTACCGTAATACCTCCGACCGCATCGATTGCTTTGATAAAGCCAGAAAAATCGATTAGCAAACTGTAATGGATCTTAAGGCCAGTAACTTCTCCTAGTGCCTCTTTGAGTTTGGTTAACCCACTCCCTGGTTCTGCCTTGTTGCTATAGTAATAAATGCTATTAATTTTGGCACGATAAGAGGTTAAATAAATATCTCTCGGGATACTAATGAGAGTGATTTTTTTTGAGTCGTGGTGAATGGATGCGATCAGAATACTGTCGGTTAACTCCCCTCCCTCGTGACCGGCTCCGCCCACACCCAGGAGAGCGATATTGGTGCGACCAGCTGTAGTATCTAGAACCTCGATCGGGGGCTGTGTAATGCCACGGGTATAATCCAACGCTTCTTGACTTTGTCTAAACCAAGAAGCGGCGGCAAGCATGAGAGCTACCAAGATAGAGAGAATAATCGGTAATTTAGCGCGCATGGGATACGGTTTCGATTATCTGGTTGAGATGGGATGGGTCAAGACTAGCGGTCGCGACTAGGACACCATTAATAGAAGTTTTTAGGAGTGTTGCGATATTATCTGGGGTGACACTACCACCATAGAGAACTGGAGCATCTGCATAGCGGCGGATCATAGCTAGGGTATCCTCGATAACATCAGCTGGAGCTGCGACTGTGCCGCCGATATCAGCTGGTGGCTCAAAACAATAAATACAATCATTTTGGATCCCGTCATCGAGGGCGGCAAACTGAGGCTCTATATCTTCCCGGGAAACGCAGATAGCAGGTATGATGCCGACTGATAATAACTCCCGAGCTTTGTTGGCCACATCAACTGCGGTTTCGTGGAAGTAGCGCCTACGCTCGGTATGGCCGATGAGCGCATATTTTATGCCATATTCTTTGAGCTGAGCGGCATTAACCGCGCCTGTATATGCACCAGCTGGGAAAGGTGAGACATCCTGGGCACATAATTGCAAATTAGAATTTTGAAGCAAGAAATTAGAAACAACAGGGATATGAATCATACTAGGAGCTACTAGGACTTTTACTTTATCTATGGCTCGAGTTGAGACTGGTGCAACGGTTTTTAACCATGATTCGACCTCGCTAGAATTTTTGTGAGACTTAAAGTTAGCCAAGACAATGAAGTTCATATGTAGTACTATTGTACCTTATGCATACCTACCTAGACGAGTTAAATGATGACCAGAGACGGGCAGCAGAACATCTAGGGACTCCCCTCCTAATCCTGGCTGGAGCGGGGAGCGGCAAAACCAAGACCTTGACTTACAAAGCCGCTCACCTAATGCACTCTGGGGTTGTCACCCCTGAGCAGCTACTCCTGGTTACTTTTACCAACAAGGCAGCGGGAGAGATGAAGGAGCGGGTCAAAAAGGTGGCCGGGACTTACCTCCCCAATGTAGGGACCTATCACTCACTGTCCGCGCGGATCCTGCGGCGACACGGCGACCATCTTGGGATCGGGCATGATTTTGTGATCTATGATGACGGGGACCAAGAGGACCTGGTTAAGCAGATCCAGAGCGAGTTGTCGCAGGACCCCAAGCGGTTTAAGGCACGCAGTATCATGGGCATGATCAGCTCGGCCAAACAAGAGATGGTAAATCCAGAGAACTACCGTAATATGGCGAGAGGACCTTTTCAGGAAGCGGCAGCAGCGGTCTACACAAAATACCAAAAGTATTTAAGAGAGTATACGGCTGTAGATTTTGATGACCTATTATCTTTAACTGTAGAGTTACTCCAAAAGCATGAGCATGTAAGGGATAACTACCAAAACCTGTTCAAAGCGGTGTTTGTTGATGAGTATCAGGACACCAATACCACACAATATCTCTTAACTAAGTTGCTAGCTGCCAGAGCTGAGCTGACTGTTGTCGGAGATGCGTCCCAATCAATTTACCGTTGGCGAGGGGCAGACTATCGCAACATGACCAAACTCAAGTCGGACTTCCCCAACCTAACTGAGATCCGGCTCGAGCGTAACTATAGGAGCACCCAAAATATCCTAGATGCGGCAACCACAGTGATAGGACATAACAAAAACCACCCCATTCTCTCACTCTGGACTGAGACGGGAGCAGGTGAGCCGATTGGCCTAATCGAAGCATACTCGGGGAGTGACGAGGCGAGTCGAATAGTGGAGCTAATTCTTAAATACCGAAATGAAGGTAAAAACTGGAGCGATATGGCTCTTTTATACCGAACCAATGCGCAGAGTCGCGCGATTGAAGAAGCGATGATCAGGAGCAGTGTCCCCTACACCTTAGTGGGTGGGACAAAGTTTTATGAGCGCAAAGAAATCAAAGATTTACTGGCATACCTGAGGATCCTCCTTAACCCTGCAGACAAAGTCAGCTACACTAGAGCCGAAAAAGTGGGTAAGAGGCGACTAGCCATGCTTATGGCGATCCGCGAAAATATTGATGTTACGAAGACTAGACCGAGTGATCTGCTCGAAAAGGTGATAGAGACTACAAAATACCTAGACCAGTATGATGAGGAAGATCCAGAAGAGCTATCGAGAATTGAAAATATTAGGGAACTGCAGGTGGTCGCCGAAGAGTTTGAAGACTTGCCAGCGCTCCTTGAGAATGTGTCGCTCGTCCAGTCGGAGTACTTTGCCGGGGAAAAGGGTAAGGATAAATCTAACTCTGTGACTCTCATGACTCTGCATGCGGCCAAGGGACTAGAGTTCCCGATAGTGTTTTTGATCGGGATGGAAGAAGGACTGTTCCCCCACTCCCGGGCACTTATGGACCTAGAGGAGATGGAAGAGGAGCGGAGGCTCGCTTATGTGGGCATCACTCGTGCCAAAGAAAAACTATATCTGTCTTATGCCAAACAGCGGACAGTCTGGGGTAATACTGGTTTTCAGACTAAGTCTAGGTTTATTGACGAGATACCACCCAAATTGATTCAGAGTGTCGGCGATTCAGCAGGTCGGCAAGTCAGCGGCGAGCCAGTAGGACAAATTAAGAGTAAAAGTGAGAAAGATTTTTGGGTCTCACATGGTGCACAGTTTAAGACGAAAAAATCTGGAGTCAGAATAGATAGCCTTAATGACTCGACACTAGATGATTTTTTATCTGGCAACTTAAGCATTGATGAACTTTTGAATCGGTGAGTCAGCTATTCCTTCGACTTAGCTCAGGACAAGTCGGCAGGTCGGAGTATCAGCAATTCAGTAATTCAGCTAAAATGGTGAAATGAGCAGAGAACAGGATTGGAATATAAATGTCGATCACCCACTACAAGCATGGGAGTGGGGAGAGTTTCGCGCTTCGACTGGGATCAAAGTAGTTAGGGAGAGTGGACTCCAAGTTACGATCCACCCTATCCCCCACACACCGTGGACGGTCGGCTACTACCCCAAAGGTAGTGAACCAAACAAAGAGCAGGTAGAAGTTCTAAAGAAGATCGCAAAAGATAATAACTGCATTTTTATCAAATGCGAGCCCATGGTAGAAAAATTAGAAACAAGAAATCAGAAATTAGAATCTACTATGCGTGAACTTGGATATGTCGAAGGTAGATCTCTCTTTACTAAATACAACTTTGTGCTGGACGTGAGTAAGAGCGAAGAAGAATTACTCTCTTCTTTTAAACAAAAGACTCGATACAACATTAAAGTAGCGCAAAAAAGAGGAGTCAGTGTAGAGCTATCTACCAAACCAGAGGATTTTGAGAGATATCTCTCGCTCACCACAGAGACTACAGAGCGTCAGGGATTTTATGCTCATAGCTCCAAATATCATCGCAAGATGTGGGAGACACTAGGGAAATCAGAAATCAGAAATCAGAAAATAGAAACAGATAAACTAACAGCACATTTACTGATAGCGCGATACCAAGGACAAGTAATCACTACCTGGGTACTGTTTAGATTTAAAGATACACTCTATTATCCATACGGAGCCAGTACCCGGGAGCACCGCGAGGTAATGGCCAATAACCTGGTTATGTGGGAAGCAATAAAACTAGCCAAAGAGTGGGGATGTAAGTACCTGGATATGTGGGGAGCACTAGGACCAGAGCCAGACAAAAATGACCCATGGTACGGCTTTCATACTTTCAAATCTGGATACGGAGCTCGCCATGTTGAGTATATTGGGACATGGGATTATGTAGCATACCCGCTCTTATACAGACTATATGTAGTCATGGATAAGATCCGCTGGACATTACTTCGCACAAAAAAGCTCGTGACTAAAGGCAGGTAGTAGTAATCACGAGCTTAATTATTATTTACGTTTATTAGTAGCTTTTTTGACAGTCTTTTTGACTATTTTCTTTGGGGCGGCTTTGGCAACTTTTTTAACTGCTTTTTTAGCTACTTTTTTGACAGTTGGTTTAACTGTTTTTTTGCCGAGCAGTCTGTGTAAGATTTTTTTAAGCATAGTTTTAATTCACCCCCTTTTGAGATTATTTGGCGTGAGCCAGCGAGTTTATTTACGTTCTACAGTGATGGTGCACTCAGAGATCATGGCAACTAGCGCGCCAAGGACGACGAGTGGGGGGAGGAGTAGTGCTCCGACGACGCCAACAGTGACTGGGATAGACATGATTACTTTGCCTTTACTATCTTTGATAGTAATCTTTCGGACATTACCCTCTTTGATGAGCTCTTTGACTTTGCTTACGACTTTTTTACCTTCAACCTTGAATTCTTTTTGTTGTTTCTTACTAATGATTGGTTTTTTCTTTGTTACTTTTTTGGCAGGCATATACTTCCTTTTTTATTAATTAATACTTAGTTATTTGTATCACAAACATGGAGGTATTGATACAATAGCTCGGTATGAGAAACGTGACTGTTGCGTATATATTATCTTTTCTTTGGCGCAGCTGGTTCTGGCTGGGAATCTGGATCTTCTACTACTTAAAATTTACAGACTATGCAGGAGTAGGATTTTTAGAAGCTGTAATGATTACTACTGCGACAATTGGCGAGATCCCGACAGGTGCAATCGCTGACATGGTCGGCAAAAAGAAGGCTGTCGTAGTAGCATTTATAATTTCAGGTTTGGGAAATTTGCTAATGGCTTTAGCTCCCTACTACTATGTATTACTAGCCTCTATCGTTATGATGACGCTCGGTGGTTGTTTTTATTCTGGATCACTCGAAGCACTAGTATACGATGGTTTAAAGCAAGAAGGAAAAGCTGGGATTTTTGACAAAGTAGTCTCGCGAATGAATACTATGCAAAATTTGGGAATGGCGATATCAGGAGCAGTTGGAGGATATTTATACACTATTAATAATTCACTTCCTTTTATTATGGTCTCTATTTTTTATGGAATTGGCGTAATTGCGGCTCTGTGGCTTGTGGAGCCGATCATAGACACTGAGAAATATTCATGGAATGCATTTATCTCTCAAAATAGAGCGGGGTTTGGACAACTTTTTGGAAGGATGGATGTAAGAAAGATGGTTATTACATTGCTATTACCTAGTGTATTTATGGTCGCAACAGAAAATGTGCTCAGCGACGCTACGGCAATGGAGCTAGGACTCAATAGTGTTCAGCTTGGGATATATGCCTCTGTACTGTTTATGGTAGGAGTAATTTTCTCTGAGAATACAGAGAGGATAATAAAGGCGGTGAAGAGTCAATCTTTATATGTATTGTTGATCGGAACATATTTAACTTCTTTAGTTCTTATGCCAATTGCTGGTCTTGTCTTGGGGATTGCGATGTTATTTATAAGATATGCCGTACAAACCGTGTATGACAACTATACTTCGATCAAGCTTAATGCAGCGATTGAATCGAGATATCGTGCTACCACACTCTCTACTTACTCACTAATCCGCAATATCCCTTATGTCGTTTTTGCTACAGGGATAGGGGTCATGATGAACCTACTAACTGCAAAAGTATTCTCTATGTACTTTGGACTATTACTGATCGGCGTACTACTCTTATACTCAGGGATGAGTCGAACTATATTTTTGAAGAAATAATCTCAATAATTTCTGGAAATTGATTGTTGACTGGATTTTGTTCAATCATAAAGTGACCGCGATTGGGGAGGACCAAGAGCTCACTACCCATTTTTGATTGAATAAACTTAGGCTCGGCGGTATCAAAGTAGGGATCATCCTCACCATGGATCTGAACAACCCATCCCACATTAGCTTTGATCTTTTCCCACTGCCAAGGGGCATCGTACCACCCTGCCTCTCTTTCATCTTCAAACCCGAGATCGGTATAGTTACAACCTACCAGTATGGCGCCAGCTAGTTTGTGATTTTCGAGATACCGGAGGGTGGCGACCGCGCCACTACTATGCCCGATCACTATGGTGTTTTCATCTTTAACTAATTCTTGCTCTATGTATGGTAACCAAATATTCATGTGTGCAGCTACTGGATCTGGCATATCCGTCATGGTGACAGAATAACCACTTTTGACTAGCTCACCCTTTAGCCACGGATACCAGTTGTCGATCTCTACACGACTACCACCATTACCAGGAATAATTACTATGTTTGGCTTGGACATGATCGTATTTTACCTTAACTAGTTAGTGAACGGGAGATCTATATATTATTAAAGTATTTTGCTCATCATTTACTCTCTCTATGTTACCAACGGGATGCACTATGAAGATATCTTAAGCTATTGCCAACATCCGTAATTTTGCACTGTATTCTGTCGTTGGCTATGTTGAATCTAGTGTTCTGTGGTACTACTTCAATTCCCATTACCTGTGTGTTTGGGTATCTGAGCTTAGAATTTACTAAATCAATCACACCGTGAACTAGATATGAATTTTCGTGTTGCTTCGCGACCACATCGCCACGCTGCCAGTTAATCCACTCAGTGACTGATACAATTTTATTGTTATTAGCAACAAAGTGCTTTAAGACTGATAAAACACATATGTCTATAGTTTGATCTAGACTAGGAATGCGATACTCTCCAGCTAATACTTGCGATGATTGACTTATTGCCAGTAAATATAGTCCAAATAACTTGGCATCCACATGTTCTTTATATTCGTGGAGGCAGTACCCCCCTACTTCTATCACGCGTGAATCAGCACCAACAAAAATCTTGCTTGCTTGGTCAAACAGCTTTTCTGTATTTTGTGGATTGATGTCGCATAATCTCATGATTTTTGAGATTATACTCTAGTCTGAGTCACAGTAATATTATGACTTCTGCTACTTTGTGGCTTTTGCTAGCGTATGGGAAAGACGACAGAATAGACACTGCTCCCCTTTTTGTTAATCTGGATCTGGATGTCCTGAACACCTAGATATTCAGCTAGCACCTGCCTCATACGACTAGGTGCAAAGTGACCACGACTCCGAAAGGTTGCGATCATCACTGTGCCCCTGAGCTCTTGGTCAATGATCTCGCCCACTATCCCACCTTCCCGGATGATGTTGGTGAGGAGATAGTTGTTGTACCAGGTAGCGTAAGAATCGGCGAGATTTAAGAGAGTGCGAGAGCGTAATAAGCGAGCTAGATACAGCAGGGCGTCATTGGTATGAAATAGTATGTAAGCGACACCTGTCGCTACGAGACTCACTATAGTACTCGGTATATACTTCATTTTTTGATTGGTAGATTATCGTAAGTCGTTTTGATGAGATTGCAGAGCATATCTCTATCATTAATTATTTCTTCTACTAATTTGATATGCGGCCTGGCACCTGGATATGGGATCCCCTCTACATAATCAGTATCTAGCAAGGTCTTACCTTGGGTAGTTATTTTGACAAAGAGAGTGTCGTCACAAACGATGGCGACTACACGATCTAGGTAATAGAGTGCGTACTCGCCAAACATTTTGCGTGACCTAATGTGAGGAGAGAGACTAGCTAGCTGATCAACAATGTATGTAATTGTGGCTGGGTTGCTAGACATATTTTATGACTTCTTTTTTAAATAGTATTTTCTCTCTGGCTCTGGCAGCTTTTCTATAGCATAGCGCAGCATCGTCCGAGGCATTTGAGTTGCGTATTTGTCTAGATAGCTAATCAACGCTGCTTCATCTTTTTTGCCCATTTCCCGTAGCATCCACCCTACTGCTTTGTGGATTAGATCATGGCGATCGTTTAGCAAAATCTTACTTATCTTTAGCGTATCTGCATATTCCCCTGCTCTAATAAAAGCAAAAGTTGCCATGATACTGATCCGACGTTCCCAGAGATTGTTTGAACGTGCTAGATCATAAAGGATGTCCCTCTGGTGTGTTAGGAGATAGTCGCCCACTAATTGCGGAGTGGTGACATCAACGAGATCCCAGTTGTTAATACCACCACGATGATTTAGGTAGTACTCGTAGAGCTCTCTTTTTTCTTCATCAGATTTTGTAGTCTGATACTTTTTGACGAGTACCAACAGAGCGAGTAATCGCACTTCGTGATATGGACTCGCGAGTAGTTGGGTAACATCAGTTAGCTCTAATTGGCGGTAATATTTGGCTACTAATTTTCGAACTGTCTGCACCATAATTCCCAAAAACTGATCCCCCTCACCATACTGACCAGGACCTGATTTGAAAAAGCGAGCAAACGACCTGGCTCGATCTGGGTCTTTTAGACTATTTAGCTCGTTGATTAGATTATTGGTAGACACAAACACATTGTATCGCAAGTCGAGTATAATGAGGGTATGGCCAAAAAACGAACACACCACAAATCACCTTTTGCAGATTACTTTAATGCGCTATCGCGGATAGATAAAGGGCGCAGATACTCAGATGAGTATGGGTCGATCCTGATCCTCTCACTAGTCGAAGAAGTGGGAGAGATCGCGCGTGCCTACCTAGCTGAGCACGGGCGTAAACCAAATAATAACGCCGCACAACGTGATGAAACATATGAGCAAGAGCTCGGAGATTTGGTAGTAACAATTCTTCGGTTTGCGAGGATTAAAGATATAAACTTAGATGAATATGTAAAGAGGACACTCGCCAAGATCGAGGCGCGCAAGAACAAGCCAAAGGAATAATTTTTTTAGACTGGGAAGATAATAGTGCTGTAGTTACGCCGGAGTGGTTTGATGTGAGCTTTGTCACCAAGACCCTCTTCGTACATGTCTAAGGATTGCTTCACTAGGGATGCTACCTCTTTTTTATTGAGACCTATGTGGTAGACCTCCGCAGTTGCGATCGATCCCACTATATCAACACCCAATAGTTTGATACTAACCTGCTTGGTCTTTTTACGAAAGCTCACGTTTAGGTAGCGTGAGAGAGTCTGCATATTCATCCACCTGCCAAACCTGATTCGCATATCGTCGAGAACTTCTAGCTGTAAGATGTCGACTAGCAAACCCAGGGTGCGGAAGATAGATCGATATACCTCTCCTCGATAGGAGTAGTAGCGATTAATGTATTTAATCCTCAAATGGTAGAGGTATAGCGGGCGAAATTGCTGCATTGGTAGACTACGACCAGGCCTTATGTTCTTGTCATAAATTTCCTGCCAAAAACGGTTATATCCTACCCGGTAAGCGTAGCTAACTGATTCCCATAATATAGTGATCGCAGGAATGAGGATGATCAAGTAATAACCAGCTATTAACATGACCTGTTCCTCGTTGATCTCGATGAGCTCTGGATATGTGGTAGCGTACCAAAATGCAAAGACTGTATAGAGCGCGAGCTCAGAGAGTACGACAAATATCCGCTTGAGCATATTATCCCGATGCCAGCGGTATAGCAAACTCTCCAACAAAAGAATGGCAAAGTATGTGGCGACGATTAGGTATGACTCATCGCTCATTGGCGCTTCCCAGTTAAATTGCATGAGTGTATTATCTCACCTTGGAGTAGATGGTTTAGTTGAGCAACTAAATAGCGACCATGTCTTATAGTATGTTATACTCCCAACTTATGACTACTGAGATGAGACGGCTCGCGATCAAACACCTCGCAGGTATTGCAGCAGCAAAAGGTATGCCCGATGATCACATTAGGTATCTTTTGGCAAACTTTACTAAGGATGAATTGTCGGTCGGTGGTACTAGGTTACTCGCAGATCCTGATGCTAGGCCATTGATGGTTGTCGCATACAGAAAACTAACTGGAACTCATAATTTCACTGATGCCCCCGAAGATCAAATCGTCCACGAGATTAAAACCCAGATAAACCTAATGAGATCTGGCGCGGTAAACGGCATCTATGGATTTATGGATGGTCTTGAGGAATGAGATGACAACACATGAGCTTTATACCCACACTCATACTAATGACTTGGTAACCCTATGTTCTACTCCCATATACATGGTCTGAAGACATTACTACCACTAGTTTCGTCTAAGGTAGAAGAGTCGCAGCTTCCATCATGTGTATTGATGATCTTAACTCAGCGAGTGAGGGATCAGAAATTGAGACAGCACTGCTAAATGCGATAGCTGTATGGGGCATTGGCCGAGGTCTGGATAATATTACTGGGAGCTTGGTGACTAGAGAAGGATTTTACGAAAACCTAGTGAGGTGGTATCGCAACCGTGGACTCAGTGTGCAGAATGGGTGGTTAGTTGGGGAATCAAGAGTTGTGAGGGATCGAACCCTAGAAATATTAGCAGCTCATGGCGTATCACTTAATATTCATAAGTCCTAGTAATTTACTTTACGCCTACTACCTGGCCACTATTCTAATAATCCAATCTCTTTAAAACTAGTATACCCATCTCTAGATATGATTAAGTGATCTACTACTTCTATACCTACAACCTTACCAGCTTCTACTAGTCGCTTTGTAGTAATGACATCAGCTTTTGAGGGTGATGTGTCTCCAGTAGGATGGTTATGTGCGAGAACAATGTGTGAAGCATGATGAGTGATGGCAGCTTCAAATACCTCGCGAGGGTGTATTAGGTTCGCATTTAGTATCCCTACTGAAACTTCTCTGTCAATTAAATTATTCTTAGTATCTAAGAATAATGCGTAAAGTCTCTCCTTTGGCGAATTACCAATTTTGTGCTGTAAATATGCTGCAATTTCTCTAGCATTGTCGAGAGTCTTTTTTTTATCAGCCTTATCTTTGTTATATCTTTCTAATACACTCTTGATTATCGATATGCCAATACTGTTGGTGTCACCTACACCGTGAATGTCTCGCAATTCAGTACTATCAGCATCTAGAACATTTTTAAGCGAACCAAATTTTGATAAGAGATTTTTTGCAGCCTGTTTACAATCTCTGCGTGGTGTACCCAATATCAGAAGAAGTTCTATAATTTCGTAATCTAAAAAACCATCTAGACCATTCAGAATGAACTTTTTCTTTAGTCTTTGTCTGTGTCCTGAGTTCAGGTTAACTGATTGATTCATTCTTTGTTCAACAGAACACCAATATCAGTTGGTGAATAGTTTTTTGTTGTATTGGTTGATTTATCTATTTTAGATTTAAAGTATTCTTGCGTTTCTGGGTCCGTACAATAAATATAACAACCTTTCATGCCTCGCGTCATTAGAGTTCTATAAGTATTTCTGATTATTTGGTCAGCTTTATTTTCATAATACTCTTTGTCAGTCTGAATTTTTGATTTGAGGCCTTTTAGCGATTGATCGGTCTTGGCTCTTTTTGTATAGTCTGTTAGTAGCTGGCCGTTGCGAGCCACTAAGTCGGGACCAATTATCACTCCAACATAATCTAGTTCAAGACCTTGAGTTGTATGTATACATCCTACTTCTGAGACAGAGTCTGGGTGCACGATCCACGCTTGTCCATGCTTATCTAAATTCCACCTAGCATGGTAATCGTCTATGTTTATGTCGTATAGTTCGGGACTTTTCTTACTTACCCAGTTCCAACAATACCCAGCTATTAATCTAGATCGATTATTCTGATCATTTAGCTTTATGATTTTCTCGTGTAACTCCTGAGGACTAGAGATCACTTGAAAGTAGTCTTGATTGTCGTAAGTATAGTTGGCTGTTTCCTTAATGCCAAGAATGTTGTCTAGCCAAGCCAGGTATCCGTCAGAACCGTTACACCTAAACTGTGACGATAGTGATAGATAATGCACTTTTGACCCACTTGATTTAGCAATTAGTGCAAGCGAAGCTTTCTCTCCGATATCCTTGAGTGTAACTGCCTGGTTGTCGTCAACAAAGAATATACTACATTTAGAGGCATTAACTATTTCTTTGATTTGGTTTACTCCTAGATTATTAAACATTCCTGATTTTTCATTAAGCCTGTGAGCTTCATCAACGATTAGAACTTTAAATGTATTGGCTTTTGCATCTATAAATTTTCCAGAACCCATAAACAGGTTTGATATCTCACTTTGAGTAAATGAGCCGGATAACATGTATTGATAAACTTTTCTGGGAGCAGAATTGCGGGTAACGTACACCGCTGAATGTCTTGGCTTTTGATTGATGAACTCACTAAGCAGGTTAATTGCTATCACTGATTTGCCGGTTCCTGGGCCTCCTTCGATAATAATTGTGGTCTTGTCACCATTAATTGAACGATTAGCCAACATGAGGCAAGTCTCAAATGCAATTTTTTGATCATCTATCAGTACAAATTCTTGCTTACCATAAAGCATGTTTTTCAAGCTAGAGGCGAGATGTTTTGATGGTCTTATTTCGCCATTATCTATTTTATATAGCAATTTTCCATTGTCTCCCCGATGAACGTATTGCTTAATAAAGTTCTGCAACTTTTCTCTTTCAGTTTTGAAAAATATTGGTGCAGCGTCTACATATTTTTTATACCTGTTGTCTTTAAGTATATTGTCAGGCATGTAATTGTGTAGATATGCACATGGCTGAAGGAGCGTCTTTGAATCTTGGATGTACGCGTTGTAGTCATTTAGTAGTGAGACATATGACCATGCTTGGTAAGATGGGTGATTAGTGTCTACTAGCCTACCTTGCATTTTTGTTTTAACTATTCCATCCATATCAGTTAGTTGCGCGTCGTTCCATTGTTTAAGCTCAATAACTACTGCGGAACTCTTATCCTCGTTATTTAATCCTGAAATAATGAAGTCGATTCGCTTAGAGGTATTCGGAATGACATATTCTATTGCTACTCCTACATCATCAGGAATTCCTGGATCATCCTGTAGGACAGTGCGCATAAACTCCATTGAGTTCTGGTATGAAGCAATATGACTAGCTGGCGAATGAATTCCTACTTCTCTCAGCAACAAATTCTCTATTTCCGATGCTATCGTCCCGTGAAATACTTCTTTTACAAATTCCTGTTTAGTTTTGCTATAAACAATCATAATTTCTTTACTAAAGACGGTTAAACTTGTACGTTTTTGGTGAGCTTAAGATAGTTAAAATTTGCATTACCTTAATATTCTACCCTACGTGGCGATAGTGGTGACGGTAATAGGTGAATTGGTGGTTGGGGATGTCTTGCTGCATTTCTTTGACATCTCTAATTGTCCAACGTTCGTGAGGGTAAAGATATGAATGACCATCTATATGAATTTCCCCATTTTTATTACGCGTGAAGTAGATCTCACCGAGGCGATTGTTGATGAGGGCGTAGCACCAATATTCCATAGCTACATGCTATACCCGAATGAGAGGCGAAGTCAATACAAACCTATTTTTCGGGTCTGGGGATTAAGATTAAGTATTTTAGTGCCCTCCATAGAGTCTCCATATAACCGATATCAGTACATTTTGCAGCGCGCATTAGCGACTCGATGGCTTCGTGTTGTGGAGGGACTATAAAGCCTGGTACTGGAGTTATACGAGTTTTTATCTCGTGATCAAGTAAGTGCTGATCAAAACACGCTCCATATAAGGCACATGTCTTTGACCTAGGGCAAGTGGGTGAGACCTCAAATTTTGTGTTAGTCATTTATACAGCCGATAGGTCTGTGCTCTCGTGCAAATCTTGTATGACGGTAAAGATTGTCCATGCTAGAGCATACTCTGGACTTATAGATTTTTTTGAATCAAAAACGTTAGTTATCATATCTAGATAAGAAGCGAGTTGAATATTTTGTAGTTTGGACTTATCTGTTGGTTCGCTAATAGTATCTTTTAGGTATTTAAATATTTGCCTTAGTTGCCATAGCATGTTTGGAAGGACTAAAGCTGCTTTTAGCACTCTGTCAGCGCCCTCACTGTCTACAATCCACCTGCCTGTATTTGCCTCTACTCTGTCTAGTGTATCTACCATGCTCTCTATATATTCCGGACCGTACCCTTTCATTTTTTCTAATCCGACACTCTTGATTAAATCTGGTTTTGTGGATAGGTCTACGTTCGGTTTTATACCTAGAGAGTCCTGAGTGAATTGCACTATCCAACTTAGCGGTGCGTTTTGGATAATTTCTTGATGAGTCATTTTGGTAACAGTTTTTGATGCTTTTATCAATTTGGGCAACTCAGATTTGGCCAAATTTGATGGAGCCGTAGAAATATGGTTCCACAGTACTGTAGATTGGTCAGAATCGCTAAGCGCGTTTGTCAACATGCCTAATTGTAGGTGTGCGCCGATTGGCAAAAAATAGCGATGCCTTGATTCATCTAGAGAATAATTAAGTGTTTCAATATAAGGATAATAATTAAAGTAGGTCGACAAGTCAGTGGCAGCTGCAGAAACGATAGTTTTGGATGCTCGTGAAGCGAAGCTAGCGTGAGTTTCCCCATCTCTGAGTCCTTGTCGAATTGATTCATACTGTTGATTGAATGACATTCTAGAGATTATAGGATAAATAGTTAAAATTTCAAGCTAGAGGATGGTGCTGGTTTGGCGCATTAAAGTGAGCCAAGTGGTGACGACTGGGTCCATGATGACGTGGCGTGGGGTGAGCTCGCGGCGGAGATATACACCTTTGAGTGAGGTCGCACGCGAGAGAGCAACGTAAGTCTGACCATGAGCAAATGATTGAGGAAGGTCGATGATGACGCGATCAAATGTCTTCCCCTGTGCTTTGTGGATCGTCACTGCCCAAGCGAGCATGATCGGGAGCTGGGTATAGGTGCCGGCGACATCACTACTGACCCGGCCGGTCCTGTCGTTGTAGCTAAAGTTAAACATCTCCCAGGTATTGGGACTCACGTCGACGAGCTTGTTATTGGCGAGGCGGACTGAGACGATCGGGAGCGCGTTGGCATAGCCGATCTCCTCGACCCTCCCCACTGTCCCGTTTACAAATCTTTTCTCACGATCGTTACTGGTCAGCATGACCTGGGCACCAATTTTTAGGATTAGCTCACGCGGAGCTGGCTCGGTACGGTGATCAAACTTGCCGGTACTGATTGCATTAAATGAATGAGTCTTACCGGTTAGTGAGTGGAGCTGAAAGGTGTTGTAGGCTTCCGCAGTTTTGTTAGTCCCGGTTAGATTAATAATCATTTCTTCGGGGGGCGGGGCGTAATCGGGCGAGACCCGGGTGTTAAGCAGATCTAGGTGGAGTGAGGTAAGGCTCCCTTCCCGTAGCGCATTTAGTACCTCTATAAACTCCTCATCGCTCTGACGATAGATGTGGTTTAGCTCTATATAGGTGAGCCCTATCCTCGACATCACATCCGCACTAAAGAAAAAAGGTGAGGTATATCTAGCTCGAAAAATCCCCTCTTCTTCTCTCGGTACAACCGGTGGGAGCTGATACAGATCACCAAATAAAACGA
>JACCDN010610459.1_pt1 | contig 34302 bp, 31 predicted proteins | sample 7441691 | NCBI WGS metagenome assembly JACCDN01 (sample SAMN15323439, study PRJNA562643) | freshwater metagenome | isolation source: river surface water | place: USA:Blue River Watershed | collected 2017-08-16
AAAAATCATGCCGTAACATGAAATTATCACAATTTAAGTTCGATCTACCGTTAAACCTGATCGCACAAAATCCAACCAAAAGAAGAGAAGACAGTCGCCTTCTAGTAGTAGACAGAAAAAGTGGTCATATGGAAAATAAAAATTTCCGTGACATTCTTGAGTACTATGATGATAAAGACGTTTTCGTAGTAAACAACACCAAAGTATTTCCGGCACGTATGTATGGCCGTAAAGAAAAAACGGGTGCTAAAATTGAAGTTTTTTTACTGCGTGAATTAAACAAACCAAACCGCCTTTGGGATGTTATTGTTGATCCCGCAAGAAAAATAAGGGTTGGAAATAAATTATATTTTGGTGACAACGAAGAACTAGTAGCTGAAGTCATTGATAATACAACAAGCCGTGGTCGTACCATTCGTTTTTTATGGGATGACGATGATGAAAGCTTCAAAAAAATGTTAGAATTTTTAGGTGAAACACCTTTGCCTAAATATATTAAACGCAAACCAGACGAAGAAGATAAAGAGCGCTATCAAACAGTGTATGCAAAGCATGAAGGTGCTGTAGCTGCTCCTACTGCTGGCTTACACTTTAGTAAAGAGCTTATTAAAAGATGTGAAATATTAGGTGTACGTTTTGCAGAAGTTACACTTCACACAGGCCTTGGTACATTTAGACCCATCGAAGTAGAAGACTTAAGCAAACACAAAATGGATGCTGAGTATTACCAAATTACAGAGGAAGCTTGCAATATTGTAAATAAAGCCAAACAAAATGGCCGTCGTATTTGCTCAATTGGCACCACCACCATGCGTGCTATGGAAAGTAGCTTTACTGCCGAAAAATTATTGAAGCCTAGTGAAGGATGGACCAACCACTTTATTCACCCTCCTTATAATTTTAACGTAGCAGATAGCCTTGTAACCAACTTCCATTTACCTAAAACAAGTTTACTTATTATGACTTGTGCTTTTGCAGGTTATGATTTAGCTATGGAAGCGTACAAAAAAGCAATCAAAGACAAATACCGTTTCTTTAGTTACGGTGATGCGCTATTGATTATCTAATGATGATCATCTAATTGATTAGAAAAATTCTTATATAAAAACCTAGCTGGCTTCTACTAATAACTGAAGTTTAGCTAGGTTTTTTTCCATTAGGGTACCTAGTATTTTATCATTCATTAAAGAGCTTAAACGCTCCCATGGGTACCACTTTACGTCTTGCTCAAATTGCCACTGAACAATGGTAACAGCCTGTCCTGGATTGTAAATAAACCTAAATTTAGTGGTATAATTAGCTTCGTTGGTTTTCCAATTGGCAACAATTAAACTGTCAGAAACACTTATAATTTGAACTGTTTGCTTTTGCTGTAAAGTTGCACTATCCATGCCTTCCATCCATAAATGCCACTGCTGCTTATTTTGCACAAGCGGCAAAATAATGGCAGGCTTTGCTTTGATATTTACTGCTCGTGAAACAACATTATGAGCAGGTAAGAGCAAGCCACCAAGGGTAAATAAAACAAAGAAAACAACTACACTTATAAGCCCTAACTTAATAAAACGCATATCAATCCCATTTAAATGTTTTAAAAGCAACCGCATACACACCTACAATCCATAGGCCCAGTATCAACAACTCTTTACTACAAGCTGCCAAAGAAGCACCTTCAAAAGCGATATTTCGCATGGCGTTATTAAAGTGTGTTAAAGGAAGTGCATTACAAATAGGTTGCAGCCATGTTGGAAAAGCATCTACCGAAAAAAATGTACCCGCCAATAGAAACTGAGGAAGTGTAAACAAATTTGCAAATGGAGGTATGGTGCTCTCGTTTTTAGCAAGCCCACTCACGATAAATCCAAATCCCATAAATAAGATTAGGGCTATAAAACTAAGCAGCATGATGGTTAAAAAAGTAGAGATGCCATGCACAAGTGTAAATCCAAATGCAAAATGACCAACCCCGATAACAATAATGGCTGTCAAAAGCTGAAATATAACTCTACTAAGCGCCTCTCCTAACACAATATAGGCACGTTTAATAGGCGTTGCGTAAAACCGTTTTAATACAAGCTGTTGACGCAGGTTAAAAAATAAAAAAGCAACCCCAAAAACGCCAGAACTTAATAAAGAAAAACCTAGCTGACCAGGCAAGATAAAATCAATGGTTTTATATGCCCTTCCGGGTATTTGCGTTATGGTAGCATTAACAGTTGCAACCGTTTGATTGGTGGCAAAATATTTTTGATTCAACCCTGCTATTACCCCATTTAAAATGGACTGTAATAACTGAATGTTTTGAGGCATAACCGCACCTGAACTTTTAATTTGAATGGCATAAGCTGGACTCAATAAGCCCGTTTTAACTACGGCTACCTGGGCTGTAATTCTACCTTTTTCGAGCTCCTGTTGTAAAGTATCAGCACTACCCGTTACAATTTTAATACTGCTCAGATTGGTTAGCGCCGCATATACAGGGCTAGTAGTATCTGAAATAGGATCGATTGCTATTTTAACAGACTGCTTACCATTACCTCCTCCTATAAAACCAAAAACTAAAATAAAAATGAGTGGAAATGCAATACTAAAAACCACTGCAGACGGGCTACGCAAAATAGCTTTTAAGCTACCCTTTGTAATGGCCAGCATGGCGCGTATTTGACTATAGTTTGCAGACATAAAATCTATTAATGAACGTTAACCGCGTAAGGCATTTTTGCTTGCGGAACACCTACCATTGCTTTTACTTTTTTAACCTCTTGTAACATCATAAATTGTTCTGCCCCAAGTTCAGTTTCAACCAAACGCATTGATATACTATGTTTATAATTATTAAAAAGCTGTTCAATGATATTCTTTTTTTCGGGGTATTCTTTAATCCTGTAGCTTTTAACTTTTGCCATAGAAGAAGCAGCAGCAATAGCATCAGAAAGCGTTCCAATTTCATCAACTAGACCTACCGCCTTACCTCTTGTACCTGTCCATACACGACCTTGCGCAATACTATCAACGTATACCATATCTTTTTTACGCCCTTCAGACACACGTGTTTTAAAAGTATGATAAATAGAATCTGTGGATGATTGAAAAAACTTTTTTTCAGGCTCCGTTAATGCACGGTCCATACTACCCATATCAGCAAATGGCCCTGTCCTCACTCTATCAGTTGTAATACCTATTTTATTTTTCAAGAAAGATTCTATATTAGGCACAATACTAAATACGCCAATTGAACCCGTTATGGTAGATTCATTGGCAAATACTTTATTGGCGTTACAAGCAATATAGTAGCCACCTGATGCAGCAACATTTCCCATTGACACAACAACCGGTTTTTCTTTTTTAGCGAGACTTACTTCTCTCCAAATAACATCACTTGCGAGTGCACTACCGCCTGGAGAATTAACTCGAAGCACAATAGCTTTAACTGATTTATCTAAACGCGCTTTTCTAATAAGCTCTCTATAATCGTCGCTAGCTACTTGATCATCTGTTCCTGTTCCACCAACAATGTCACCACTTGCATAAATGATAGCGATTTTTTCAGACGCGCTTGACTCATTGATGGTAACCGCTTTTGCATATTCACCAAAATAAACAAAATTGATTTTTGAATTAACAGGTAAATTTAACCTACCCGTAATTTCAGTTTTTAATTGATCGTCATATTTTAAACCATCCACCAAGTTGTACCTAAGCGCATCTGATGCTGTTTGAATTTTTCCTTCAACGGCTAAAGACCTTAATAAGGCTGTATCTATATTTCTTGCAGAAGCAGTTTGATATAAAAACTGATTGTACAAATCCCCTAACCAAACGCTAGTTTGAAGTCTATTGGCATCTGTCATTTGTGTTTCTCTAAGTGGCTCTGTTGCACTTTTAAATTTACCCGCATAAAATATTTGAGGCTTGATTTCAAGTTTATCCAACATGCCTTTTAAGAATAGTAAATTACTAGAAAATCCAGCCCATTCTAACCCGCCCTGCGGATGCACAAAAATCTTTTGTGCCACATTTGCTATTGAATACCCTTTTTGGGTGATTGTTTCGCCATAGGCAACAACAAATTTTTTGGTCTTTCTAAAATCAAGTAGCGCCTTTCTTATTTCTTCAGAAGCCGCAAATCCGTTTACATTGTTACTCGCTAAAATATAAATTCCTTCAACATTTGGATCTTGCTTTGCGTGCTCTATAAGTTTTACCATTTCAAATAATGATGGCGTTTCCCACTCATCATCACCAGACAAGGAAGCAAAAGGATTTTCTTGAACACGCTCTTTAAAGGGTTTAGACAAGTCCAATACAAGAACCGCATCGGCTCCAATCGTTGGCTTGTCTGAACTTGAAGCTGATGCCGCAAGACCAATTAACACCATAACACCAAGGATTGAAAAAACAATTAATGCTAAAAAACTGGCAAAAAATATTTTAAAAAAACTCTTCATAGAAATAGGTTAAAATAAAAGATGAACAATATTGTTCACAACTGTATTTAAAGACGTGAAATTAAAGATATTTGAGGCGATAAATGGGGGAATTTATGAACACAGCATATTTACTGATAGGCGGAAATTTAGGTGACCGAGCGGCATATTTGCAAATGGCTCAAACCAAAATAGCAGATACCTGTGGCAATATCACAAATACCTCTTCGATTTATGAAACTGCGGCATGGGGCAATACCAGCCAACCCTCCTTCTATAATCAAGCGATTGTTGTATCCACCACGCTATCACCAGAAGCGCTTATGGATCAATTATTGTCAATAGAGCTAGAAATGGGCAGGGTTCGCGACCAAAAATATGGCCCTCGAACCATCGATTTAGACATCTTAATGATTGACGGGCTGGTATTCAATACAGAAAAATTAACCATACCCCACCCTCAAATGCACAATCGCCGATTTGCCTTACTACCAATGGTAGAAGTTGCTCCAACCTTGAAACACCCTTTATTGGACCAATCAATTGAGGATTTATTGCAAAACTGCCCAGACACACTTGATGTGCAAAAAAAATAACGGTAAAAGCCAAGTTCGGCTTTATTTTTACCCATTGAGAAAGAACGTTTATGAAGCATCAGTTTATTACAATTGAGGGAAATATTGGCGCTGGTAAAACCACGCTTTCAAACATACTGGCACAAAAATTAAATGCAAAACTGATACTAGAACAATTTGCCGACAACCCTTTTTTGCCAAAATTTTATGAAAAGCCGGATCAATATGCTTTTCCTTTGGAACTGTTTTTTATGGCAGAACGCTATAAACAACTCAAGGATTTTTTACATACGCAAGACTTATTTCAAGAGATAACCATATCCGATTATTTATTTACAAAATGCTTATTGTTTGCAAAAGTAAATTTGCCTGACGAAGAGTTTAGACTCTATCAAAAACTATTTGATATCATTCATCAACAAATAAGTTTTCCAGATATTTTAATTTACCTACACGCACCGGTTCAAAAGCTTCAGGATAATATCAAAAAGAGAAATAGAAGCTATGAGCAGGATATTAAAGATGATTACCTTTTTAATTTACAAGAAACCTACACTAGTTATATCAAGCAACACAATATAAAAACCATATTTATTGACGCCAGCAACGCAGATTTTATTGGCAATGAGGCGCATATTCAAGTGGTTTTAGATGCCTTAGAAAAAGACTTACCTCAAGGTCAACATTATTTTAACCTACCATAATAACGAAACCCATTCATGCAATCAGAAGCAACTTCAACCATCAGCAAACATGACCCGTTTGAAGCCATGCGCATTGAAGAATTTAGGTTTTTAATGTTTGGAAGATTCCTGTTTATCATGGGTCTACGAATGATGGGAACTTTAGTTGGCTGGTGGATTTACGAACTTACCAACGAACCATTTGCCATTGGACTTATTGGACTTTCTGAAGTTATCCCTGCCGTTTCATTATCACTCTATGCTGGGCATATTATTGATATCAGCGAAAAACGAAAACTACTACTCACGGGTGTAGTATTGTATTTTACCTGTGCATTGTTTTTGTTGTTACTTTCTACCAGTTTTACGGCAGGTCAATTAAGCAAACATTGGATTGCATTTAGCATATACTTTGCCATATTTTTTACCGGCATTTTTAGATCATTTACGGGACCAACATTTGGAACCATTTTGTCTGCGATTGTTCCTAAAAAAACAATTCAAAATGCAACAACCTGGGGACAGGGCGTATGGTTAGGCGCTTCGGTAACAGGTCACGCCATTGTTGGCTTTTTAATTGCCATGCTTGGCAATACTGGATCTTTGGCCATTATATGCACCCTTGTGTTTGCAGGATACTTATGTATGCTAAAACTTAAACCCAAGCCTTCACTCAACGAGCCTGGCGAGAAAAAAACATTGGAAAGTGTAAAAGAAGGGCTTAGGTATGTATATCAAACCAAAGAATTATTTGGCGCACTAAGCCTCGATTTATTTGCTGTTTTATTTGGCGGCGCCGTTGCTATGATCCCTGTTTTTGCTAAAGATATTTTAAAAGTGGGCCCTATTGGATTTGGATGGCTTAACGCGGCCTCCGATATTGGATCCGTTGTTGTGATTGTATTATTAACGGTATTCCCACTCAAAAAAGCACAAGGCAAAAAACTTCTCATTTCAGTTGCGTTGTTTGGCATTTGCATTATTGTATTTGCTTTATCTAAACTCTTCTGGCTCACATTTGCCGTATTATTAATAAGTGGCATTGTAGATGGAATTAGCGTGGTTATTAGAGGCACCATCTTACAACTCAAAACGCCCGACAATATGCGCGGGCGTGTGATGAGTGTAAATTCAATGTTTATTAATAGCAGCAATGAATTTGGCCAGTTTGAAAGTGGCGTAGCTGCAAAAATGATGGGCGTTGTTCCCAGCGTAGTTTTTGGCGGATGTATGACACTTTTAGTGGTAGTAATTACTTGGTTTAAAGCACCTACCTTAAAAGAAATGGAATACTAATCCGGTATCACTAATTTATTATTTGTTCTGTTTACATCAGCCATTCTCAACGATGGATCAATTTCAATAGACTTGATATCTTTAATGGCTTTTGAAATACCCAATTGATATACTGGGTCTACCCATTTCCATTCAGTATGAACGGTACGCGGCACAGCAGTTTCCTGTGGCTTTTCACCAAATTGTAAATTTAGCGGCACATAATGCATTTCTTGAGAACCATCTTTGTACGTGATCAATACATCGATAGGCATTGGCATTTTACCAACACGCTTAATGGTAATGTTTGTTTTATCCTGAACAAGATTGATATCCCCTACTGCATAATCAATTGTTTTTGTAGAATTAATCCAATACTCTTTGTACCAATCAAGTTCTAGTCCGCTTCTTTTTTCGGCAACCCTAATAAAATCATTTGGATTGGGATGCTTAAAGCGCCATGCATTGTAGTAATCAATTAACACATGATCTCTTACAGAGTCTCCTATTATGTAACCCAATTGGCTCATAAATACAGCGCCTTTACTATACGCAGAAGTGCTATATGCTAAGTTGGTATTATAATGATCCGAATGTGTACTTGCAGGTTCGTCAAAAGGGCTTTTTGTTAAACTAATATAACTTCTATAAGAACCTTCGAAAGGAAAACCTTTGCTACCATTAAGTTCCGCTAGCACGCGTGTACTTGCATAATCGGTAAAGCCTTCATCCATCCAAGGATACAATGATTCATTTGAACCCATTAGCATCTGATACCAAGTGTGCATCCATTCGTGAATGGCAGTACCTATACTAGCACTTTTAATAAGTGTACCCATTGGATATTCCATACCGCCATCGCCACCCTGAATAAATGTGTAGGTTTTGTATGGGTATGCGCCAAATGTTTTGGCAATAATTGGGTAGGCTTTTGCTACAACGTCTGCCATGTTTTGCCAGCTATTTTCTACAGAATCTACTGCTTTGTATACAACCCTAATAAGTGGCCCGCCACCTGCAGGTTTACGCGTAATCATTTTATACGTAGGATCTGCGGCCCACATAAAATCATGCACATTATAAGCTTGCCATTTCCATGTTTTAGTATTACCTGATGCAGGTGTCACTTTGGTTCCTGGCGCTTCATAACCCATCCCAATTTCTTGCGGATTTTGTAAGTCGCCACCAGCCGTAACAAAATAATTTTTATCGATGGTGATATTTACATCAAAATCACCCCATACACCATAAAACTCTCTAGCGATATATTGATTGGCATGCCAACCTTGATAATCATACTCAGCAACTTTAGGATACCACTGACTCATGCTATACCTGATACCCTCTTTGTTGTCTCTACCACTTCTTCTAATTTGAGCTGGTACTTGTGCTTCAAATTCTACTTCCATTTGCACAGAAGTTTTTGGCAACACTACTTTAGATAAAACAACTTCTAATATGGTTTCATGCTCTTTTAAAACCTGAGCAACACCATTGATTTTTACTTGCTTTATATGCTGGTATCCAATTTCTGAAGGCGATAATTTACTGATACGGTCTTTAACACGCGCATCCCAATCTAATCCATCACTCATTCTAGAAGCAGGTCTAATTTGAGTTTGACCGAGTTCTCTACTTCTAATATCCATGCTACTCCCTGGCTGAAATGCATTCCAATACGTATGAAAAAAAATCTTGTTTAATGTATCTGCTGAATTGTTGATATAGACGATTTTTTCGGTGCCATTTATTTTATTTGACACCACATCCATATTGGCTTGAATGGTATACTTAATACGCTGCTGTGGACGATCAGGCTGAGCCACCAACAATGAAGTTTGCATTACTAATGAACATACAAAACCAAACAATAAAATTTTTTTCATTTTTATCCTATTAAAGTGTGTCAATAAAATTAAGGAATTATTCGGCGCCAGCAACCACAATTACAATTTCACCTTTGACAGATTTTGACTCAAAATAAACGGCCAATTCCGCTAGCGTACCTTGTTTATTTTCTTCAAACATTTTGGTAAGCTCTCTGCTAACACTCGCTAAACGGTTTTCACCAAAATAAACAGCCAACTCTTTGAGTGTCTTTACAAGTCGCATTGGACTTTCATACAATATAATAGTGCGAGGCTCTACTGCAAGCTCCTTTAACATGGTTTGTCTCCCCTTTTTTAAGGGCAAAAATCCTTCAAAAACAAAACGATTGGTGGGAATACCGCTATTGACAAGTGCCGGTACAAAAGCTGTGGCACCAGGTAAACATTCTACCTTAATACCTTCTTTTACGCATTCACGAACGAGTAAAAAAGCTGGATCAGAAATAGCAGGCGTGCCGGCATCTGTAATGAGTGCAAAGGTTTTACCCGCTTTAAGCTGATCAATTAAATGCGCAACAATCTTATGTTCGTTGTGCTGATGATAGGGAGAAAGTGGCTTTTGAATTTGATAATGCTGCAATAATTTAGAAGATGTACGGGTGTCTTCACACAAAATAACATCTACCGATTGCAACACTTCAATACCCCTCAAAGTCATGTCCTTTAAATTACCAAGTGGTGTAGGTACCAGGTATAGCATGGCTTTGGGGTTGATGCGAATTACGCTAAAAATTCAATTTCGAAATATTCCATCACTGCATTTGCAAGTAATTTTTTACTAGCATTTTCTGCAATAACAGTAGCAGCTTCTTTGCTTTCGGCTTCAATTTGTAGGCTAATATTTTTGCCGACACGTACATCCTGAACAGCAGTAATCTCTAAATTATTTAAACCACTTAAAACTGCTTTACCTTGAGGGTCTAATAAATCTTTTAAGGGCATAACCTTAATCTGAACATTGAAAATCATAGGTACCAATATTTGAGGGACAAAGATAGAACTACATAAGCAATAAACACAATTGGAACTGCAATCCATCCAAAACAAATGGCTGAAATTACCCCTACTCCCATTAAAATAAGTAGTGGCAGCAGTTTTTTAAGCGAAAACTTATCAAATTTAAAGGCCATCATGGATAAGGTAGAAATCATTAAATAACTGCAACCGAGTACAGTAACATACCAAAACCACTTATTAAGTAACATGCCCGTAACCATAGACTGCTCCATAGGCGCATACCAATATATGACTGGAAATGAAGCAAACAAAAGCCCCACAGCAGGCACAGGAACACCTGTAAAACCAGTTGTGGAAGGCGCCGAAATATTAAACCTTGCTAGTCTATAAGCCGCAGCACATGGCAATATAAAAACCGGAGCCAATTGATACCAAGATGCCGATAAGCCGTCTATATCCTGCGCTAATGAGAGTTTTAGAAATTGATAGGCAATTAAAGAAGGCGCTACCCCAAAACTTACAAGGTCAGCGAGTGAATCCAATTGTTTTCCCATTTCAGATGAACTATCCAAAAGTCTGGCTAAAAAACCATCGAAATAATCAACCACAGCAGCAAGTGCTATACAAATACTTGCTTTATAAATTTGCTGTGGGATTTCAATTAAACTTTGACCTTGAGGGCTTTCCGTAATGATAATACCCGGCTCGGTGATATACACAATTGCTATGCATCCAAAAAACAGATTGAGCAAGGTAAATACATTTGGAATTTGTTTTTTTATCATGCTATTATTTCTTTCTTTTTACAGATACAGTTTTCATGTATGATTCAATTTCTTCAACAGTAATTGGAATATTTTTCATGAGATCTATACTGCCAGATTTCGTAATCCAGAAATTATTTTCAATTCGAATTCCCATTTGTTCTTCTTCAATATAAATACCAGGCTCAATGGTAAATACCATGCCAGCCTGCACCGGCGACGTTCTTGTTCCAAGGTCATGTACATCTAGGCCTAAATGATGTGAAATACCATGGTATAAATATTTACGGTATGCAGGATTTTCAGGGTCCTGATTTTTAATGTCCGCTTTAGTTAAAAGTCCTATTTTTTCAAATTGCTTGCTAGCTTCTACCCCAACTTTATCGGTGTATTGAACAACAGATATCCCTGGCTTCAAAATAGACTTGGCATAATTATGTAAATGTAAACAGGCATTATACACTTCTTTTTGTCGCTTTGTAAACACACCACTTACGGGCACTGTTCTTGTCAAATCTGCACAATAACCACCATACTCAGCGCCAAAATCCATGAGTAACATTTCGCCTGCTTTGCATACTTCGTTGTTAGCAACATAATGAAGTGTTCTTGCTCTATCGCCACTTGCAATAATACTATGGTAGGCAGGACCAGTAGCACGCTGCTTTAAAAATTGATGATAAATTTCGGCCTCTATTTCATACTCTGTAACACCTGGCTTGATAAACCCTAATAAATGTCTAAATGTTTGGTCTGTTATATCAATGGCTTTGCTAATAACAGCTACTTCTTCTTTTGATTTTATGGCTCTTAATTTGCGCATGATTTTAGCAGCGCGCTCATAACCATGAAGCGGATACCTCGCTTTCATTTCTGCAACAAACCTGTAATCTCTACTTGCAATATCTGTTGCTTTCCTGTCATTTTCGTTGGTGTCTAAATAAATAGTGTCCGCTAAATGAACCCATGTTTGTAAAAGTGCATCAATCGAATCCAACCACACAATGGTTTGAATCCCTGAAATAGAAGTACCCTCTGCAGTGCGTAATCTTTTACCATCCCATTTTTCCTTTAATTCATTTGGCCTAACCAACACCAATACTTCACGGTATTTTGGGTCGGGACAATCTGGAAACAATACAACCATGGTATCCTCTTGTTCTACGCCTGTTAACCAATATAAATCTGTATTTTGCTTAAACCCATGAAGCGCGTCTCCATTAGAAGGCCACTCGTCATTGCTTACGAAAATGGCAATACTATTGGGCTTCATTTCCCGCACAAAGCGTTTGCGATTTGCTATAAAAATTTGCTGATCGAGCTGTAAATATTTCATACTTGAAAAATAAGTGCTTGTAATAATGCACTAAAAATAAGGAAAGAATTAGAATTTCACCGAAGGACATCTTACGCCCCTTGATAATGCAGAAGATATCACCCCTGTTTTTACGATAGAAAGCTCGTACGCACCCCTGGTATTATTAGCAGATTTAAGGGTTGAAACGGTGGCGTCGTAATTAAAAGTAAAACGGGTATCGTTTAATTGAAATCCAAAAACTGGAACAATGGCATCTGAATTTCTAAAATAAATTCCTAGAATCATTTGTTGTGACCCATCGCCACTAAGGTCTCTATTGGCATTCACGCCAACCACAAGTTCAGAAGCGGTATTCATTTTACTGATGTAGGCATTGGGATTAACAATCCAATATTCCCCCACCTTAATACTTGCGTTTAAAAAAGCAGTATATCGCATATCGATACTTGCATCTGAAACCAGTGGGTCAAAAAAACTTTCTTTAGGTCTATTAATATGCTGAGCGCTTAATCCAGCATTCAAATAAAATTTTTCGGAAGAAAAATAAGCATAATTGATACCTGCTTGCAAATCGGCGTAAGAAGTTTGACTAAATGCAAATGGCTCATTGGATGGCAGTGTTGCATCAAAAAATTTACCATTCCATTGGTTGTCAAAAGATAGTTTTGCAATGTCAATTTTTTTACTAATGAATCCGCCCGTAAAACCAATACTCAATAAACTACTATAACCCAGCATTTGATGATACGCAACGGAAGCATAAGCACTTGTATTGATTAAATTTCCGGACCCAGCAGCATCTCTGTAAATTGCCCCTCCAACACCCATCCAACCATTTTCAAATTTACCAGTAAACAATTGCGCGTCGCCCCATACAGACATTGTTTTATAAGGCGAGCCTACTGCAGACCACTGATTACGGTAGTTTCCACCAATTCGGTAATCATTATCAGGATTAAAACCTGTGTTTGCAGGGTTTACTAAAATAGGTGCATTAAAATATTGACTAAAATGTAAGTCTTGCGCATTTGCACCAAACAAACACACCAAAAAACCAAACGATAATATGTACAATACTTTATAATTCATATACTACCTCAGTAACGTAATGTCCCCTTTTTTTGCTAATTTTTCGCCGGTATAAAATTCTACTACAGCACTATAATGGTATATATCTTGTGCTTGTAGTTTTCCTTTATAATATCCATCCCATCCTGCATTCACATCAGAACTAGCAAACACTAATTCACCCCATCTATTAAATATTTGAAAACTTACTTTTGTAACTCCAAATCCTCTAATAAATACCTTGTCGTTGACGCCATCTCCATTTGGAGAAAATGCATTAGGCACACTATATCCAACCTCTACACTAATGCTAATTTGCGTACAAGTTGTATCCGAACAACCAGCTGCATTAAAAGCAATTAAACAAACATTATAAGTACCTGTTTTTTGATATTGATATGAAATGACTGAATCTCTTTTGGCAGTAGTAAGTGTTTTTCCGTCACCAAAAATCCATTTGTACGAAACAGCACCTGACGATGTATTTACAAGCTGAATTGGCATATTGGCCATCGTTGGATTGGGCGAATAAGTATATGACGCCGTGGGCTTATTTACAACTGTTACATTTTTTGTAATGGTATCCCTTTTATTACATGTATTTGGATCAACGGCAATCAGTTGAACCAAATAGGTTCCAGGGCTTGGATATACATGCGTTGGATTTGTTTGTGTAGATGTTGATCCATCACCAAAATCCCAAAAAAACTGCTGCCCCGCAGTAGATGTGTTTCTAAAAACGGCATTAAACGGTGCGCACGCAGTAGCTGGGAAAGTGAAATTGGCAATTACGTTTGGTGACAAACTAATTTGCTTGATTAAACTATCGGGACTGTTGCAATAGTTGGTATCATTTAATGTAAGCTTGACATTGTATGCCCCGCCCGTTGTATACATGTGCGTGACAATTCCAGCTCCCGCAGATAATTTAGTTCCGTCACCAAAATCCCAAGTAAAACTTTTGTTGGAAAACGGCTTAGAAGCGGGTCCAGTGCTGGTATTGTTAAATTCAAAAGTTAATTTATCGCAAGGTGGAATTTTATTTGAAACAAATGATACGCTTGCGTTATCATTTCTAACATGCATATTTATAAAAGTAGTATCAGCAATATTACAGGTGCTAGAATCGATGGCAACAAGCATTACTTTATAGATACCTACTGCTGTATAGTTATGAGAGATGGTTGCAGTGGTGGAGCTTACAGGCGTTGTACCATCACCAAAATCCCAAACATATGATTTGCCCTGTGCGAGCGTATCTGTAAAATCTACAGTCATAGGAACGCAACCTGAAGTGTCTCTTACGGTTCCTTTAATGGAGGCTTTTAAACCAGCTCCAACACCGGCTAAATTAAATGCAAGTTTGATGGCTAATAAATTACAGTGCGCCGAATTAGGATCGGCAGACATGTTATTAGAAGACCAAACACCTGCTGTTCCCCTTATGGCCGTTCCTGGCGCAGGATTTGAGCCTAGGCAAGAACATACAGATTGATAGATAGTGCCATTTTTATCGAAGCGGCTAGTGCCTCCATCAACGTGATCGCCAAGCGGTCCATTGGTGCCTGTAATGGACCCAAAAAAAGTAGCGTATAAAATATTTTTAGCACTCCTTTCTAAAACAAAAAAATAAAGGTCTTCACCATCTGTGCTGGTACTTAATTGACCAGGACCAAATGTACTTAACCCCTTTGTGCCCGAAGACGGAAAGCCCGGGGCAATTGCACCGCCCCAGCCAGATACGTATACATTTTCACAACGATCCACTAAAAAAGCGGTTGGTGAAATATTTGGGAAACTACCCGTTGCTGTTCCAAAATTTGCAGAGTATAAAAACTGCGTTAAGTCGGGTTGTATTTTGGCAATAAACTGTTTACCATTGGCTTGATTACCACCACCATTAAATGGGGAATTGATGACTGGCCAAGCAACAGTTGTGGTTCCCATGATATATGGAAAGCCGTATTTATCAAATTGAATTCCGTAAATAATATCATCGCCTGAAGTACCAAAATAACTGGTTGCAATTTGCCTAGATCCATCCGGGCTAATAAAAGTTACATACCCATCAACCTTACCCTGATTGGTTCCAAATAAAACACCGGCTTTGCTGCCCGGAAAATCGGAACTGGCAGTAGCACCTGCAACATAAATAAATCCAGTCTGTGGATTGATGGCTAAAACAAATGCTGCATCATCATTATCGCCACCTAAAAAAGAACTAAAAATAACGGCGTCTAAATTAGGCGTCAATTTTATTAATACCCCATCTTGAAAACGAGTTGGCGTTTTTTTACCAGGAATTGTTTGAAAGGCGCCTGCAGAAGTTTTAAAATCTTGAGACTGTGTTGCAGAGGCAAGTATAATATTTCCAGCTCCATCCACTATCACTTCACTTCGCGCATCGTCACCATAGTTTCTTCGTGTAGATTCTGATACTTGTGGCTTGATATAATTGGGTCTGATATTTACGCCGTCATCGTCCGTTCCTCCTATTCTAATGGATCCAATAAGAGCGCTACCAGTTGTATTTAATTTTGTAATTACAATATCAAACAACCCGCCTAAAGGACCATAGGACGACAAGCCTTTTACAGGATAAGTACTTCCTGATGATGTTCTGCCAGCAATAATTAAATTACCTGCCGCATCCACCACCAAACTATGCGGCTGCTCATTTCCTCTACCACCAATATAAGTAGCATAGATGCGATTAGCACCGCTAGGATCAAATTTCATAATGCCAATATCAAGTGCACTAATATCCCCTTCAGGAACACCGCCACCAAATGTTGTTTGAAAAGCGCCGTTGTTTACTGGAAAGTTTCCAAAACTCCCAAATACAATTCCACCTGCATAAAAATTTCCTTGTGGATCGTAGGTGGCTGTAAAGCCCCAATTGTCTGCAGTGCTTCCGGTATACCCATAAAACACAATGGAAGGATCTATAACAAGCGTTTCTGTTTTATCGTAGTCGCCGGCAATCGAAAATTTAACAATGTTTCCTTTTACAGTATAATCACAAACAACTTCTTTTTTTCCTTGTTGTTTTAATTGATACGTATAAGGGGCAAGTTCAGAAACCGTGGTAACATTTGTTTTTATTTCGAGCGCACGATTTTTTATTTTAATACCGTCGGCACCATCTATGTATAATGCAATTTTTGAAACGTCTCCACCGGGGTGTACGATAATATCATATTTTAATTGCGCTTCATTGGTGTAATACCTGATATCAATTCCAGGATAAACATTTTTGTACACAACTGCTTTGTAAATCTTACAATCACTAGCCCATTTTGTAGAATCATTTCCGATAAAATAATTATTGTAAGAAGCTTGTATTTTTTCTGGCACAACCGTTGGATTGGGATTGGCATTTAAAAATTTTACTTCGTACGCATGCGAATGCAAAACGCCATCAAAATTTTCCGGTGTTGTTGAAACATAACTTTTTTCGCGGGGATGGGTATTTAAAGCGGCTAAATCTTGAGGGTTGTGAACAAGCACTCGATATCCATTATTTTGAAGCGCAAAGGCGCCTGCAACGGTTTGAGCTTGATATTTAATTGCGGCAGGCCATTGACCTTTGTTTTCAACAAATTCGAGGTACTGTTGCGCGCTCACCTCTGTCATAACAGCGGTAAAAATGAACAATAAAAGACCAACGAATCTGCGCTGCAACATCTTGTTTTTTTATAAGTTACGATATCTTACCCCAACCGGATCTAGACTTTTGGGACTGAAGATAGTTTTTCAATTCTAAATTTTTTGTCAAAGTGAGGGTATGATCCTCTTCTACCAGCTTTTCGGCAGCTATTTTAGCCACTTCCAGCACTTCTTTATCATTAACAATATTAGCGAGCTTAAAGTTCAAAGCGCCACTCTGTCTAGTACCTTCAATATCCCCAGGACCCCTTAATTCAAGGTCTTTTTCGGCAATTAAGAACCCATCATTGGTTGCACACATAATTTTGATTCGCTCCCTTGCGTCGTTGCTCACTTTTTGACCTGTTAACAAAACGCAAAAACTTTTTTCGGAGCCCCTTCCTACCCGGCCACGAAGCTGATGCAACTGAGAAAGTCCAAATTTTTCGGAGCTTTCGATCACCATTACAGAGGCATTGGGCACGTTCACACCCACTTCAATAACTGTGGTAGCTACCATAATTTGTGTGTCGCCATTTACAAAGCGCGCCATATTGGTTTCCTTTTGATCGGCAGGTTGTCTTCCATGCACCATGCTAATTTTGTAATTGGGTTCAGGAAAAAAACTTTTTACTTGTTCATACCCTTGCATCAAGTCTTCGTAAGAAAGTTTTTCACTCTCTTCAATTAACGGATAAATAAAATACGCTTGCCTTCCTTTTTCAATTTCTGTTTTTACAAAATCCATCACGGACGCACGCATCATTTCATTTCGGTGTACCGTTGTAATAGGTTGTCTGCCCGGTGGTAGTTCATCCATAACACTATAATCAAGGTCGCCATACGCAGTCATGGCAAGGGTTCTAGGAATTGGCGTTGCTGTCATTACAAGCACGTGCGGAGGCACTACCGCTTTTTCCCAAAGCTTTGCACGCTGCGCAACTCCAAATCGGTGTTGTTCATCCACAACCACAAAACCTAAATTATGAAACTGAACTTTTTCTTCAATAACCGCATGGGTACCCACAACAAAATGAAGTGATCCATCTTGTAAACCCTGCATGATTTTTTTTCTTGCAGCTGTTTTAGTACTACCCGTTAATAAAGCCAGTTCTACACCCATATCTTTTAATAATTCACTAAGTCCTTGGTAATGCTGCTGCGCTAAAATTTCGGTGGGTGCCATTAAGCAACTTTGAAATCCATTGTCTGCTGCAAGGAGCATACTTAAGAGCGCCACAATGGTTTTACCGCTGCCTACATCTCCTTGTAAAAGACGGTTCATTTGTCTACCCCTGGCGGTATCTGTTCTTATTTCTTTGAGTACTCTTTTTTGAGCACCTGTTAATTCGAAAGGCAAATACTTGTTATAAAAAGTATTAAAGAAATCGCCAACTTTTTCAAATATGACGCCCCTGCTTGATTGATGTCTAGAAATGCGCACCAAATTAAGGCGCACTTGTGCCACAAATAATTCTTCAAATTTTAAGCGTCTTAGCGCTGCTTTATAGGCTTTGTCTGAAACTGGAAAATGAATGTTTGAATAAGCCTCATACCGGTTCATGAGCTTATAATCAGCGATGATGCCAGCAGGTAAATTTTCAGGTATATCTGCGGGTTTGATCATGGAAAATAGCTGGTACGTAAGTTTTGCCAGTTGCCTTCCATTGAGCCCTCTTGCTTTTAATTTTTCAGTGGCCGGGTATACGGGTTCCAAATAATCTTTCCCCCCTTCTTTGGCCGGCGTAAAAATTTCAATTTCGGGATGTACCATTTGAGGTTTCCCATTAAAAAAGCCTGTTTTTCCAAAAACCAGGTATTTCTGACCTGGTACCAGGTTTTTTTGCACCCAGCTAGCCCCCTGAAACCATGCTAATTCTAATGTACCCGTTTCATCCGTTAGCTGTGCTATAAGGCGCCTAGCTCTTTTGTCCCCCATTAAAGCGGGTGGCTGGAGTATACCTACAACCTGCACAAAGTCAGTGGCGGGGCTTATGGAGCCTATCTTGTGCACCTGGGTTTTATCGATATGCCGATGCGGATAATGCTCCAGTAAATCAGAGAAAGTGTAAATAGATAGCTCCTTTTTCAATAATTCACCCCTTAAAGGGCCAACGCCTTTAAGGTATTCGATGGGTGAACCTAATATGTGATTGGAACCTTGAATAATGGGCAGTTTTAGGGTATTTCTATAGCAAATATCATGAAAAAGCGCCTTATCTTCGCGGCTATGGAAAAAGAGGTGGTTTTAAGTGGCATTAGGCCTACAGGATTCCTTCATTTAGGCAATTATTTTGGCGCTATGCGTAATTATGTACGTATGCAAGATGAATTCAATTGTTACTTTTTTGTAGCCAATTGGCATAGCCTTACTACCCACCCCGATACAAAAGAATTACAAGCAAATGTTTTAAGGGTAATTGCTGAAAATATTGCCTGCGGTTTGGATCCAGAAAAAGTAGCCTTGTATGTACAAAGTGACGTTCCTCAAATTGCAGAACTTTATTTGTACTTGAACATGATGGCGTATAAAGGTGAGTTAGAAAAAACGGTAACCTTTAAAGAAAAAGTTCGTTTGCAACCAGAAAATGTAAACGCTGGACTTCTTACTTATCCAGTATTACAAGCTGCTGATATTTTAATTCACCGTGCAGTAAAAGTACCTGTTGGTAAAGACCAAGAACAGCATTTAGAAATGGCGCGCAATTACGCCGAACGCTTTAACCATAGGTATGGCGAGGTTTTACCTCTCCCATATGCATTTAACTATGGCGGCGAACTTGTAAAAATTATGAGTTTAGATGGCGAAGGAAAAATGAGTAAAAGTGAAAATCAAATGAACACACTTTACTTAGCAGATGAAGATGATGTGATTCGCAAAAAAATCATGAAGGCGAAAACAGATGGTGGCCCTTTAACACCAAACGCACCGATGCCTGCATATATCGAAAACTTATTTACCTTGATGGGTCTTGTAAGCACATCAGATACCGTAGAAAAATTTAAATCAGATTATAATAATAGTAGTGAAGGAAATTGCATCATCCGCTACGGTGATTTAAAAAAGCAACTAGCCGAAGACATGGCCGCTTTTATTAAACCTATCCGTGAAAAGGCTACCGATTTGCAAAAAGACACGGCTACCCTCCAAAAAATCATGAAACTAGGTGCCGAAAAAGCAGGTGAAAGCGCCTCTAAAACCCTAACACTTGTTAGAAGCGCCATTGGCATGAACTATTATTAAAAAAAACAAACCTTAATTATCTTTTTAAGATACTCATTTCGTATTTTCAACCCCTATGGCAAAAGCTAAGAAACCCAAACACATCGCAATCGCAGGTAATATCGGCGCTGGTAAAACAACACTCACTGAAATGTTGAGTAAGCAATACCGTTGGATACCTCAATTTGAAGACGTAGACCACAATCCATACTTAATGGATTTCTATGAAGACATGCCTAGATGGAGTTTTAATTTACAAGTGTACTTTTTAAATGGACGACTTAACCAATTGTTAGAAATCGCAAGAGGAACAGAAACCATTATACAGGACAGAACCATTTACGAAGACGCCAATATTTTTGCGCCCAACTTACACGAAATGGGACTTATGAGTAAGCGCGATTTTGATAACTATTATGCGTTTTTTACCACGCTTAAAACCATGGTGCAACCTCCAGACTTACTTATTTATTTAAAAGCATCTGTTCCTACCCTTGTATCACAAATACAAAAAAGAGGTAGAGAATATGAAGAAAATATCAGACTCGATTATTTAAAACGCCTTAACGAATATTACAACAAATGGATTGATGGTTACCAAGAAGGTCCATTACTTGTAATCGATTGCGATAAAAATAAATTTGGCGAAAACGAAGCTGACCTTGGTGATATCATTGGAAAAATTGATAGCACTTTATTTGGCCTCTTCTAGTTTCCCTTTCTAAACACCATACCCATGGCAACTGCATCCGGCGTCGTAACTGCATCTATAGTAGATCAGTTTAAGCAACTTATTGGAAATGATTTTGTAGTAGCAGATGAAGAAAGCTTACACAAGTATGGTAAAGACGAAACCGAAAATTTATTGTACTTACCGGCCGTTGTAGTAAAGCCTAAAACAGCCGGAGAAATTGCTGCCATTGTAAAAATTTGCAACGAAAATTTATTACCCGTAACGCCAAGAGGAGCAGGTACTGGACTCACGGGTGGCGCACTTCCTCATTTAGGTGGCGTATTATTATCTACCGAAAGACTTAATCAGATACTTGATATAGACGAACGCAATTTGCAAGTAACTACCGAGCCTGGTGTTATTACGGAGGTACTACAAAACGCTGTCAAAGAAAAAGGACTTTTTTATCCGCCCGACCCTGCCAGTAAAGGCAGTTGTTTTATAGGGGGCAATATATCTGAAAACTCAGGTGGCCCTAAGGCGGTAAAATATGGTGTTGTAAAAGATTATGTTTTAAACTTAGAAGTAGTACTACCTACCGGCGAAATTATTTGGACCGGTTCAAATGTGTTAAAAAATGCTACCGGCTACAACCTTACACAATTGATTGTGGGTAGCGAAGGCACCCTAGGTATTGTAACTAAAATTGTGCTGCGTTTAATTCCGCATCCAAAATTTGATTTACTAATGCTTGCTCCTTTTAATAATTTAGAAAAAGCAAGTGAAGCAGTGAGTGCCATTTTTAGAGCAGGCATTACACCCAGTGCCATGGAACTCATGGAAATAGACGCCATTACACTTGCAACTAAAATGCTAGATAGCACCGCCATTCAATTAACAGAGGGCTTGGCTGCACATTTAATTATAGAAGTAGACGGCAATAACCTAGACGTTTTGATGAATGAGATGGAAGCCATTTCAGAAGTATTAAATAGTTACGAGGTTGGAGAAATATATTTTGCAGAAGACGCAGAGCAAAAAAATGAACTTTGGAAAATACGTCGAAAAGCAAATGAAGCAGCCGTAACAGCCGGTTACACCATCGAAGAAGACGCTGTTGTACCAAGGGCTGAGCTACCAAAACTTATTAAGGGGGTTAAAGAAATTGCCGCATCCAACGGCTTTAAAGTGGTTTGCTATGGACATGCCGGTGATGGTAATTTACATATCCGTATCAACCACCCTACTATTAAAAACAGCTACGATAATCCAGAAATGACGGCTGCGCTCATGCCACTGTTTGAACTGATTGCAAGTTTAGGAGGTACCATAAGTGGAGAACACGGCGTAGGACTTATTCAAAAACCATTTTTGAAAACTGTTTTTTCGGAAACACATCTAAGACTTATGCGCTCCATCAAACAAACATTTGATCCCAACAATATATTAAACGCCGGTAAAATTTTTGACTAGCTTGTTTTTTTAAAAGCTTTGAAGCAAATGCATGGCTTCCTGGGCACTGGAAACAACCATTAAGCGGTGTTCTACGCTTTCATATAAAAAACCTTCCGCCTGCATCTTGTGCATATGCGCTACCAAGTGATCATAAAATCCATTGCAATTTAGCAAGATGATTTTTTTATCGTGGATTTTTAAGGTATTCCATGTAAGCATTTCAAAAAGTTCGTCTAAAGTGCCATTGCCACCTGGTAAAATAAGTGCAGCATCACATAGATCATACATCATCTTTTTTCTTACATGCATATCTGAAACAACATGTAATTCAGTAATGCCTTCGTGTTGATGCTCCCAGGCAATCAAGAGTTCAGGTATTACCCCAATAACTTTTACGCCAGCCGCCATTGCACCATTGGCAACTGCACCCATTAGGCCTTTGTTTCCGCCACCATATACTAAGTGCATACCGGCGGTTCCAAGTAAATGACCAAAGTTTGTTGCCTCCCTTAAAAAAGCGGGATCTAACCCATCTTTTGAACCACAAAAAACAGCCACAGTTTGTATAGACATATATCAGATTCTATTGAGTATAAAAGGAGCAATATCCTTACCTTTAAGGCCTACAATTTAACAAAAAACAACGATTGCTATGTCGCCTATTGCTTTATTTTCTTTTGTAATACTATACTTTCTAATATTACTCGTTGTAGCTAAAATTACAGGTAAAAATAGCACCAACGAATCTTTTTTTATTGGTAACAGAAACAGCAATTGGATGCTTGTTGCTTTTGGCATGGTGGGTACTTCTTTAAGCGGTGTTACTTTTGTAAGTGTTCCTGGGCAAGTAGGAACTTTAGTTGGCGGCACTACCTACTTTAACGCATTTTCATACTTACAAATAACACTTGGGTATGTGATTGGTTATTTAACCATTGCCTATGTTTTGCTGCCTTTGTATTACAGGCTTAATTTAACTTCGATATACAATTACTTAAGCACTAGACTTGGTGTGGCATCTTATAAAACTGGTGCTTCCTTTTTTATCTTATCAAGAACATTAGGCGCAACCGCAAGGCTTTATTTAGTAGTGCGTATTTTACAAGACGCCATCCTGCAAAGTTTTCATGTTCCATTTTGGGCAACAACGCTTATTATTTTGCTCATGATTTTACTCTATACATATGAGGGCGGCGTAAAAACGATTGTATGGACAGACACCCTTCAAACCTCGTGTATGTTATTAGGCCTAGTTATTTGTGTCTTTTATATACTCAATCAACTACACGTAGGCTTCTTCGAAAGCTTTGCTGCAATGGCAGACAAGGGTTATACCAAAGTGTTTTTCACAGACCCTTCCAGTAAATTATTTTTTGTCAAGCAAATCTTAGCAGGTGCTTTTGTAACCATCACCATGACTGGCATGGATCAAGAAATGATGCAAAAAAACATTTCTGTAAAAACATTAAAGGATTCTCAAAAAAATGTTATCACATTAGGCTTTACGATGCTGGTTGTGATTTCACTATTTTTATTTTTAGGTGGTTTGCTTTATTTGTTTGCAGGTGCTAACGGACTTTCTTTTACTGGCGATAAATTATTTCCAAGTGTTGCGTTAGGCCATATGCCTCCCGCTATGTCCATTATATTTATCATTGCTTTAATTTCTGCATTGTTTCCAAGTGCCGACGGTGCTATCACGGCTCTTACGGCTACATTTTGTATCGATATTTTAGGTATGCAACGCAGAGAAGATTGGGATGAAGCAAAAAAGAAAACGATTAGACAACGTATACATATTGGATTTGCACTTTTTTTTTTATTGTTTGTCATGGTTTACAAATGGATCGACAACCCTAGCATGATTGGCGTTATATTAAAAGTAGCTGCTTATACCTATGGTCCACTATTAGGTTTATTTACCTTTGGAATTGTTTTAAAAAGGAATGTATTAGACAAATGGGTGCCACTCGTTTGCATACTTTCTCCATTACTTTGTTTATTAATTGACATCAACCAGAAAGCACTATTTGGATCTTTTGAAATTGGCCTTGAACTACTCATCATCAATGGCCTAATTACTTTTATAGGACTCTTACTTATTTCTAAAAAAGAAACCGCTATTTAACCATACATGCCAATTCCATTTATTATAGATGAAGCCACCCAGTATGCGGATGTTTTTACAACAGCCGCAGAACCCCTGCTTCAAAAAATATTAGATGAAACAAGGGCTACACACCCAAAAGCACATATGCTTAGTGGCGAAGTGCAAGGCCAGTTTTTAAGCATGCTATCCTGCATGAAAGCCCCGGTTAATATTTTGGAAATAGGAACATTTACGGGCTATAGCGCCCTTTGTTTAGCAAAAGGACTTGCTCCAAGTGGCTTTTTGCATACCATAGAATCTAGATTAGAAGACGCTCAAACTGCAAATAATTATTTTGAGCAAAGTAAATATGCCAATCAAATTAAACTCCATATTGGAGATGCCAAAGAAATAATCCCTACCCTCCAAATTGCCTTTGATCTCGTATTCATTGACGCCGATAAAACAGGCTATATCGAGTATTATGAATTGGTTTTACCAAAACTTGCAGCCGGCGGCATCATTCTTGCAGACAATGTGCTGTTTCATGGCGAAGTGTTAGCAGATACCATATCTGGAAAAAACGCATTAGCTATTCATGCATTTAACGAACACGTTAAAAATGACCCACGCAGTTCTCAGGTATTATTAACCATAAGAGACGGCATGCTACTCATTCAAAAAAACGAACTATGAAATTGAAAATATTATATACATTTTTGTGTGCCACTTTTATTACTGTTTCTTGTCTGGCGCAAAGCATTGGGAAAGATGCCGCTGATTATATCAATCAGTTTAAAAATATTGCCATGCAAGAGCAAATTAGAACGGGCGTTCCTGCTGCAATTAAACTAGGCCAAGCAATTTTAGAATCACAAACAGGGAAGAGCAAACTTGCTACAGAAGCCAACAACCATTTTGGAGTTAAGTGTAAAACAGAATGGAAGGGCCCTAAAATTTATCACAATGATGATGCCGCTGGCGAATGTTTTAGGGTATACGAAAATGCAGAAGCCTCATTTATTGACCATTCTAATTTTTTAAAAACAAGAACGCATTATTCCTTTTTATTTAAATTAGACGTAACAGATTTTACAAGTTGGGCCTTTGGCCTAAAGCAAGCAGGATATGCTACCAACCCAAATTATCCAGCACAATTAATAAAGGCCATTAACGATTATGATTTGGCGCAGTATACGCTAATTGCATTAGAGCAAAAGAAAAAAGGCATCGACTTTATAATCACCCCAGCACCAGTTGCAAAAAATACAACGCCAACTCAACAAGCGGAACCTACAAAACTACCAGAGCCTTCTAAACAAATGGAGCCTGCCAAGATAGCAAGCACTCCAACGCCTTCGACACCTGTAACCAAGACTGCGACAGCGTCTGCGCCTGCATCTGCATCAGTGCCTGCATCTTCGCCTACTACCCTTGCACCGGTTAGCTTACTTGAAAATACCAAAGTAACCATCAACCATACGAAAGCTATACTTGCTTCCAAAGGAAGTTCTTTGCTTGCAATTGCCAATAGCAATAAACTAAGTTTAGATAAACTATTTGATTTTAATGAATTAGCGGAAATGAATATTCTAGACCAAGACCGCATTTTATTTGTTGAAAAGAAACAAAAATATGGAGCGTCAGAAATGCATGTTACCATAGGTACTGAAACACTCTATAGCATTGCGCAAAAAGAAGGCATTCTTTTAAGCTCTATTCTTACCCTCAACAAGGGCATTGCAAAAGACAGTATTTTACAAGTGGGTCAAAAAATTAAATTAAGAGCAGAACTAGTTCCAAAAACTAAAGCTAAAAAAACAAAAAAAGGAAAGAAAAAATAAAGCGTATGTCTACTATTCAACTACACGGAAAAAGTTTTGAGATATTTTTACCAGAAGCTTTATTACAAGAAAAAATTTCGGAACTAGCGGCGCAAATCAATACCGATTACGCAGGTAAAAAACCTTTGTTTATAGCAGTATTAAATGGGTCTTTTATGTTCGCCTCCGACTTGTTTAAATCTATCACTATAGAAGCAGAAATCTGTTTTATTAAACTCGCTTCTTATAAAGGCACGACTTCTACTGGCCAGGTAATTACTGCCATTGGGCTAGATGTGGATCTAACCAATAGACACGTGATTGTTTTAGAAGATATTATTGATACAGGAAAAACTCTGCATACGTTTTTACCTCAACTCTATAACCAACAACCTGAATCCCTCAAAATTTGCGTATTACTGCACAAGCCTGATGCTACCCTATTTGAAGTACCCATCGATTATTGTTGTTTTTCTATCCCTAATAAATTTGTACTAGGGTATGGATTAGACTATGATGGATATGGCAGAAACAGCAAGGATATTTACAAACTTGCCGAATAAAATCAACGCCATAAAAGGGAAGGCGAATATTAATTAAAGGCTTCCTTTACTCTGTCAAAAAAGCTTTTATCAGATTTACTAGGGTTAGGCTTAAAGTTTTCACTTGACTGTAACTTTTCTAGCACTACTTTTTCTTCGTCGCTAACCGCTTGTGGCGTCCAAATATTTACATAAATGAGTTGGTCTCCTTTTGCATAACCTTGTACTTCAGGAAAACCTTTTCCTTTGAGTCTAAATATTTTACCGCTTTGGGTTCCTGCTGGAATTTTAATTTTTGCGCGACCATCAATGGTTGGCACTTCTACCTGTGTTCCAAATACAGCATCCACAAAATTCAAGTGCAAATCAAATGCAACATTAAGTCCATCGCGTTGTAATTCTGGATGTGTTTCTTCTTCTATTTGAATAATTAAATCGCCAGGGCTTCCACCTCTTTCACCTGCATTTCCTTTTCCATTCATGCTTAATTGCATGCCTTCTTGAACACCTGCAGGAATATCAATAGAAATGGTTTCTTCACCATACATTCTACCCTCACCTTTACACGTTCCGCATTTAGCTGTTACAGTTGTTCCTTCTCCATTACAAGACGAACAAGTAGTTACCGTTTGCATTTGACCTAAAAAGGTATTGGTTAATTTACGCACCTGTCCACTACCCCCACATGAACTACAGGTTTGAACGCTGTTTTTATCTTTAGCACCGTTACCACCGCAACCGGTACAGGTAACATGCTTTTTAACTTTTACATTTTTGTTGACACCCTTGGCAATTTCTTCAAAATTCAATTTGATTTTAATACGCAAATTGCTCCCACGCTGTCCTCTAGCAGCCCTGCCCCCACCACCTCTTGATCTTCCGCCTCCAAAAAAAGAACCAAACGCATCGTCACCAAACATATCTCCAAACTGGCTAAAGATATCATCCATATTAGAGCTATGAGATGCACCGCCACCCGTTCCCGGACCAAAAGCATTATGTCCAAAACGGTCATACTTTGCTTTTTTATCAGCGTCACTTAATATCTCATAGGCTTCTGCAGCTTCTTTAAATTTATCTTCTGCTTCTTTATCACCCGGATTTCTGTCTGGGTGATATTGCATCGCCACTTTACGGTATGCTTTTTTGATTTCATCTGCAGATGAAGATTTAGATACCCCTAATATTTCGTAAAAATCTCTTTTAGCCATTTCTAATTTATTTTCCTACCACCACTTTTGCAAAGCGGATAATTTTATCATTTAAATAATACCCTTTCATCACATCATCAATTACTTTCCCTTTTAGGTCCTCGGTTGGTGCAGGAATTTCAGTAATAGCTTCATGCTTTTCTACATCAAAATCTTGGTGAATGCTTTCCATCGCTTTAACCCCTTTGGATTGCATGGTTGAACGCAATTTATTAAAAACAAGTTGAATGCCTTCTTTTTGAACAGCGATATCGTCCGAAACTTGCAACTGTTTTTCGGCACGATCGCAATCATCTAATAAGTCAAGCATTGACACAATAACGTCCTTCCCGGCGGTTTGAATAAGCTCTAAACGCTCTTTGGATGTTCTTCTTCTATAATTGTCAAACTCTGCCATTAAGCGCAGGTATTTGTCCTTTTGCTCCTGTAATTCGGCCTCTAACTTGGTTAAAGGATCTTCATCGGCTACTGGTTCATTTAAATGCTCTGTTCCAGGCATATTTTCGTCGGTATTGAGCTCATTTTCAATATTTTGCTCCATTTCGTTTGGTATTGACGCTTCCATAACTATTGCTTATTAATTTACCCCATCTATATGGCAAAAATTTTGCCGTTGCAAAGAAAAGGGAAAAATTGGCAGATTAATCCGCCTTATCTTCGTGGACATGACAAAGTTGTTTCTAAAAAAGAAGATTGCGGCACGTATCGCAAATGGCCACCCTTGGGTATTTGGTAATGAAGTTGACAAAATTGACGGCCCTATTGAGCCAGCAGCTACCGTAGACGTTCATTATGCCGACGGTAAATTTGCCGGCAGAGGCTATATTAACCCAAAATCTCAGATTTTGGTGCGACTCCTAACCAGAAAGCCCGAAACCATTGATGCGGCCTTTTTTAAACGCCGTATCGCAGAAGCTTGGGCCTACCGTCAAAAAATTGGCTACACCGAAAACTGTCGTCTTGTTTTTGGAGAAGCAGATCAAATGCCTGCCCTCATTATTGACAAGTTCAACGACTATTTTGTTTTACAAACCTTGTCATTAGGCATGGATCATTGGAAGCCTGCCATTGTAGAAGCGCTTAACTCCATTTTTACACCAAAAGGTATTTACGAAAGAAACGATGTGCCGGTGAGGGAACTAGAAGGACTCACTCAAATAAAAGGTTTTTTATCGGAGCCATTTGATACAAATATTATCATCAACGAAAACGGATTACGTTTTCATGTAGACATAGAAAATGGTCAAAAAACGGGTTACTTTTTAGACCAACAAGACAACCGAAAAGCCATTCAACATATTGTAAAAGGCGCCGAAGTTTTAGGTGCATTTACCTATACCGGAACCTTTGAAATTCATGCAGCACACTATGGTGCTAAATCTGTATTGGGTTTAGACATTTCTGAAAACGCCGTAGCACAAGCCAATAAAAATGCAGCACTAAACGGCCTAGACGATATCTGCAAATTTGAAGCGATGAATGCATTTGATGTACTAAAGCAATGGGGTAAAGATGGAAGACAGTATGACGTTGTAATGCTTGACCCGCCTGCATTTACAAAGAGCAGAGAAAGTATACAAAAAGCCATTACAGGATACAAAGAAATTAATTTGCGCGGTATGAAATTAATTAGAAATGGTGGTTTTTTAGTGACGTCAAGTTGTACCAATCTGGTACAACCCGAACTCTTTTTGCAAACCATTGAAATGGCAGCAAAAGATGCACGCAAAAAAATTAGACAAGTAACTTTTCAGGCACAAGCTTCTGATCATCCAATTATTTGGGGAATGGAAAATACCAACTATTTGAAATTCTTAATTGTAGAAGTAACGGACAAGTAAATATATTATTTACTTACCTGGAACTTACCAGATTCGATAAGCTTACCCGTTTGATCGCGTAGTTGAAAAACATACAAGCCGCGTGTATAATTGTCATCTAAAATAAAAGTTACTTTATTATTAGACAACCGTTGTTCGCTCATTTTTTTTCCATAGAAACTATAGATAGCTATGGTGTTTGTTGATTCGACAGATTTGTCAAATTCAAAATTAATAACAGTGGTAGCAGGGTTGGGATAGATGCGAACAATTTTAGTGTTGCTTGTTGCAGGTGCACTAAAAAAAGAATCATAAAAACCATTACCACCAGGTGTAAAACTGGTAGTAATGGTATATAAAATAACTAATATAATTAGGTTCCTTTTGTGCATCATTTGTATGTGACTGGCACGAAGATACTAAAAACTAGATTAAGCTAGTTTAGCAAGAGTTTCCTGAATCGCAGCAAAGTTTGGCAAATCACCAGGGGTAGGGCAAACTTCGGCGTATTGAATAACACCTTCTTTGTCTACAACAAACGCTGCACGCTTGCTTACGCCTTGCATTTCAAAAGCAGGGAATACATCGTATAAAACGCCAAATCCTTTAGCAGCATCTTTATTGAAATCGCTTAGTAAAGGGAAATTCAAATTTTGCTCTTCTTTAAATTTACCAAGTGAAAATAAAGAATCTACAGAGATTCCAAAAACAGTTGCGCTTGTATTGTTGTAAAGTGCAATATTGTCTCTGATAGAACATAACTCTGTGGTACAAACACCTGTAAAAGCCAAAGGGAAAAATAATAAAACTACATTTTTACCTTTTTGATCTGCTAAATGAACCAGGTTTTTGTCGGTATCAAATAAACTAAAATTAGGGGCGGCAGTGCCTGTTGTTAAACTCATATATTTTGTTTTTAATGTAACAATTGAAAATAAAGATTGTTTATTTTTTTAACATTTTTAGTTTTTGGTTATTGGCATAAGATTCTAGCGAATCAACCAGTTCTTTATAAGCAACTGGATGCGACTCGTAATAATGATAGCTATCAAAAAATTGTTTTTTAGTAAGTTTATGCACAGCAAATACTTGCTCATACAATGGGATATCTTCTTTAACTCTTTGCATGAGCGTATCCCCTACCAATATGCGTGCATACCAATCATCGGCCTTAAGCATGTCAAACATCACCACTTTCATGGTATTAATGGGTAGTACATTTTTGGGCATACCGTTATTACATGCCAACAGCATAAAAATCGAAAAGATGCATATAATAGAAGTAGACTTTATCATTGTAGCGCTTCTTTATATTTTGGCGCATTGGCGGCATCTAGCACCGTTAATAATTCGAGCGCCTTTTGTTTATCTTCAGCTTTTGCCTTTTTAAAAATCCCCGATAATTCTGCAAATTTACTTTGTAGAAAAAACTGCTGAATCATACTATTTTGATTTTCCTGTGCAAAAGTTTGGAGTTGAATAAGCGCTGCCAATAAGGCTGTATGCGCCTGCTCTTCATTATCCATTAAATGATCTAGCCCATTCCGGTAATAGCCATAAAACACATCATGAATAAGGTTGTTACGGTTATTGGTTACATTTTCAACCAACCAAAACCTGTTTCTGAGTCCATCAAACATTTTCCAACCCTGAACCCCTTTCCCTTCGGGTGCATTATTAACTATATTAAGCGCTTTTCTAAAATAAGACTCGCCTCCTTTTAATGCAAAGGAATCATAATCAAGTCCTATCATCATATAAGCGTAATAGGCAAAAATAGCAGGCAAATTAGCCGTGCCTGCGTCTGTTCCTTGCACCCTAGCTTCATTGAATTCTAGCGGCTGAAATTCTTGGTATTTAAACGTTACGTCTGGGTCCTGAAAATTAACCATACTGGCTTTATAGGAAGAACCATAAACAGGCCTTGCCGCTTGTATACTTAGTGTAGCTTTGTATACATTGGTTTCAACAATAGACTCAATATTTAAAATAAAGCTGCACTCTATTTTTTCATGCGGCCTATAGATATCGGAGGTCCACTTTCTATTATTGAGTAAATTAGTGAGCTGGGTTTGAAGTGTTGTAAATATTTTACGGTCTACAGTTGTAGCTACCCTATTTGACAACACCGTTACCCTAGCCTGCAATTCTTGGGCCTTAGCCCCTGAAATGAGGGCTAAAAACATAATTGTAAGTAAAGTATTTGCAAGCTTCATAATAAGTCAAATAGGATGCACTAAATTAACAAAAAAAGACAGTTAAAAAACTGTCTTTTTGATACGTACTATTATTTCTGAACTAACGGAATAAGTCGTTCTCTTCATTTTTTCTGTAGTATACCTTTCCTTCCATAAACTCCTGTGTTGCTAAAATAGCAGGGTTAGGCATTTTTTCGTAGGCTCTAGAGATTTCGATTTGCTCTTTGTTTTCATGAATTTCTTCTAAGCTATCTGTGTGACTTGCAAACTCTTCTAGTTTGTTGTGCAATTCTTCTCTGATCGATACATTGATTTGGTTGGCTCTACGAGCAACAATCGCAATAGACTCGTATAAATTACCAGTTTTTGCTTTTATATCGATTAGGCTTTTTGTTTCAACAACGCTTGGTGTGTTGGCACTTAATTGTCTTCTTAGCTTACTCATTTTTTTGTATTGTTTAAATAATTTGAAGATGCTGTTTTGTATTTATTTACATCAGCTACATACTTACTGGTATTGTAGCGTTCTAAAAAATCGTCACATTCTACGATCACTTTTGCATAACGCTCTTGTTGCTTTTCTTCGTAACTCATTTCGGCATATTTGTAATAAGATACCACTACTTGGTATTTATATAAATCTGCTTTTTTTGAATCCGGAAAATTATCAGATACGTTGCCAAAAGCTACTGCAGCTGCTTTATAATAACCTAGGTTCAAATAAAGTTGTGCTGCTTTAAATTCTTTTTCCTCTAATTTTTCTCTGCACTGATCTATAATTTCTGTTGCATCCGTAATTCTTTTTGAACCAGGATGGCCATTAATAAAAGCCTGCATTAACTGCATGGTTTTATTGGTATTGGTTTGATCTAAATCTACTTTTGGTGATTCTTTAAAGAACGAATAAGCGCGCATGTATTCTATTTCTTCTAACTTACCAGAACTCGGAAAATTTTCCATGAAATTCTTGAACAAGTTTTCGGCGTTCGAGTAATCTTTTTGATAGTAATAAGAGTACGCAAACTTATAATACATGTCTTCGTAACGAGGGGTACCTTTCATCACCTGAAAAATATCTTCGTATAAAACCTGTGCTTTACTGTAATCTTTTTTAGCATAAAACTGCTCAGCCATTTTATACTTATACTCTACATCCTTACTCTTTAAAATTTTAGAAAATTTTGTAGAGCAAGAAACCAGCAAAAAGGCTGCCAAAAAAACGATTACAATTCTATTCATACAAGTTGGCAAAATTAGTTAATTGTTAGCAAATTAGAAATTTGATTTCGGATATTGACTATCAACTAGTTAAGAAAAATATAAAAAGCTGCCTAACCGGGTGGTTAGACAGCTTTTTGACCTATTCCTAATGAAAGGGGACTAATTAGTTCCCACCTTCACCTTCCTGCAATTTTGCCTTGATGTCAGCTAATGCGCTCAAATCACCTAAGGTAGACTTCTCTACTTTAGACTGAACAGCTTTAACTGCCTTCTTGGTGTTGTCAGATTCCGCTTTGGCTTCTTTCTTAGCTACTTCTTTTTCTTCAGCTATTACTTGCTCCCAAAGACGAGCGTGTGATAATACAATACGCTTTTCGTTGCGATCAAATTCGATCACCATAAATTGCGCTGTTTCATCTGCTTTTACCTGAGAACCATCTTCTTTGTTTAAGTGACGGTTAGGTACGAATCCTTCTAAGCCATATTGTAATTGAACAAGGGCACCTTTGTCATCCTTACGGGTAACAGTACCTTCATGTAAAGATCCAATTGCAAAAGTTTCTTCTAATGCATTCCAAGGATCTTCTTCTAATTGCTTATGACCTAATTGTAATTTTCTGTTTTCTTTGTCAATGCTTAAGATAATGATATCAATTGCATCGCCTACTTTAGTGTAGTCAGAAGGGTGATTAAAACGCTTCAACCAGCTTAAGTCGCTGATGTGAATCATACCACCAATACCTGGTTCCATTTCAACAAAAACACCGTACGGAGTGATATTTTTTACCAAACCTTTGTGCTTACTGTTTTCAGGGAATTTAGATTCGATGCTGCTCCAAGGATCTTGACTCATTTGCTTAATAGATAAGCTCATTTTGCGTGCGTCCTTATCAAGTGTTACCACTTTAGCTTCGTACTCATCTTGTAACTTAAAGAATTCTTTAGCGTTGATTGGTGTGTTAGCCCATGTAATTTCTGATACGTGAACTAGACCTTCAACACCAGGTTGAATTTCTAAGAACGCACCGTAATCTTCAATGTTTACAACTTTACCTTTCACAACTGAACCTTCTGAAAGTCCTTCTGGCAATACATCCCAAGGGTGTGGTGTTAATTGTTTTAGACCTAAACTGATACGCTTTTTGTCGTCGTCGAAGTCTAATACCACTACTTGTAATTTCTGATCCATCTTCACCACTTCGCTTGGGTGAGAGATACGACCCCATGAAATATCTGTGATATATAATAAACCATCTAATCCACCTAAGTCCATGAATGCACCAAAGTCAGTGATGTTTTTAACAACACCTTCTAATACTTGACCTTTCTCTAATTTGCTCATGATCTCTGCACGTTGTGCTTCGATATCGCTTTCGATAAGGGCTTTGTGTGATACAACTGCGTTCTTAATGGTTTCGTTGATTTTTACAACTTTAAATTCCA
>JACCDN010913202.1_pt1 | contig 34248 bp, 28 predicted proteins | sample 7441691 | NCBI WGS metagenome assembly JACCDN01 (sample SAMN15323439, study PRJNA562643) | freshwater metagenome | isolation source: river surface water | place: USA:Blue River Watershed | collected 2017-08-16
ACGGATCGCGGGTGCCGGCTTGGATGTCTACGAGGCGGAACCGGCGATCGATGCGGACCCGTCGGACCGGTTGGAATTGCGGGCCCTCCCCCAAGTCGTGATGACGCCGCACATCGCAAGCGCGACGGCGCAGACGCGGGAGGCGATGGGACGGTTGGCGGCGGCGAACGTGGTGGCGGTGTTGAGTGGGGAGAAGGCGCTGACGGCGGCGGGGTAAGAAATGGCCATCGCGGGATCCTTGCCCATGAAAAAACCTCTATCGGAAAGAGGCTTTTTCTATTGAGGAATATGACGCCTCTCAAGAGAAACGCCGTATCTAAACCCGCCAATACTTTCCCCTGCGGAAAAGGGAGTCAATCTGATCCGTGAAGGAGAAGTCATCTCTCCGACGCATCGGTTCCTGGGAAAGCTCACGCAGCTTCTCCATCGCTTTTGGATCCGTGTACCTGGTACCAGCCCTGGAAAACACTTCCAGCGTCCCATTGGCAGCCGCGAATTGGACAAGGCGTTGGTACTGCAGCACGTCACGAAAGGTCTCCTGTACCTTATAGTTGACCCCTTCTGTCCAGAGGAGACTGAGGATCGCGTTCACGCGTGCATTATCTGAAAAGACGCGCGGGTCCAGACTGAGGAGTTCCGCCCCGCGGATGCGGGCACGGGCTTCCGCCTCATGATCACGCTTGTAGTTCCAACCCCCTTCTGCGTACCACGAGGAACCGTAATCAGCTTTCATGAGCCGGTCGGCCGCACCCGCGGAAATCAAGACCTGACTCCATTTATCCGGCAGATTAGCGACCTTGGTCATGATCTCACGGTACCCCATCCGCTCGACGAGCCCACGCACGAGCTCCTCCGTCTTCGGCGTTAAGGCCCTTGCCAGCTTGAGCGTCGCCTCATCATCAGAGCTTAGGTAACCACTAGCCCCCTCGCCCACCCTCGCCAAAGAGGCGCAAAACGCCTGTTCTTCTGTCTCCGTGAACGCGTCGTCGCGGCCCCCTCGTGAAAGACGTTCCCGAATCTGATTAAAGAGATTGGACCGCGTACCCGGGTATGGATCGGGCGCGCCTACATATTCCAGACAGGTCAACCTCGCCCCTGGTGCCCGGCTCTGGGCAAGAACCTCTATCACCGGCGAAATACATCCCTTTTCGGCCGGATCCCGCCGACGGAGGATCTCCTCAAAACGCTCCGTATACCCCTCATCGTTTCCGACGAAGACGTGACCCGCCGAGTAGGAGGCGTTACGCTCTTCGACGCGCTTGGAAGGAGCGTTTTCAAGAAACGTGGAGAAGAGGCGATCGCCGACCGTTTCAGCAAGCTCCTCGTCACGTTCTTTCAAGGCATGGAAGGCCTTTCTTCGATCATCCAAATGCTCGTCCGGCGACAGGGTGACGATCCCTAAGACCTCCTCGGCTCGCTCCGTTTGCAAAGTGGCGATGGTTTCGATGACGACAGGCCGCATCCCCTTCTCTAAGCGATACGCATTAGGAGCGTTCTTTGAGAGGTACTCGATGAGGAGCCGTTCGACCTCAGGATCCGCGGATCCCCGAAAAGAGGCGACGACCGCCTCGGCGGCCCGTGCATCCTGTTCGCGCAACCCGGAAATCATGCCAAGCATGTTTGCAGCAACCTGCGATTTGCTCTCGGGGCGAATCCCTTTCGCCAAGCCAAGGTAGTTTTCACGGTCCCCAAAGAGGGCCTGCTCTAGGGCGCCGTGGTCACCGGTCTCGTATTGGATATGGGAAGGAGCGCGTTCTAACATAGTCATGGGAAAGAATGATCCTTCCCAGGATAGCATACCGCCCTTGCAAAAACACGCCCGATGTGCGAAGATGTCGCCACTTGGGGCCCTTAGCTCATTTGGTAGAGCACCTGCTTTGCAAGCAGGGGGTGGTCGGTTCGAGCCCGACAGGGTCCACCACGTAAATACTCGCTTATCCAGGCGAGTTTTTACGTGGGCCATCGTTCGTGAACGGCTGACCGTGACGCAACAGGTCTTCATTTTTTATGGTATGAACACCTCCCTGACACCTTTCAAAAAAACTGGAACGGGTTGAGCATATGTATTTTGCTTACCTACTTCGGAGCTAACCCACCCTCCGATGGTCTATCAGTATCACAAGAGACATCGCTTAAGCTAACAAAAAAATCCCTCTTTCATAGATCATAAAGAGGGAAGACGTTCTATCGCCAGGTCGGACCCCGCCCCTCCAGCCTCCCCAACAGCTCCGCCGCCAGCCCCTGCTGGGCCGTGCACACGCTGGGGAAGAACTCCACCCCCTTCTCGTCTGCAGTCACCCCATGCGCGACGATGCAAGCGAGGAAGCGGCGGGCGAGGTCGAGCATCGCGGGGCTGAGAGGGAAACGCGATTCCACGATCTCGACGAGGGCGGACGTTCGGCGCAGGCGGAGCGGGAGCATGGTGTCGAGAGGAGGAAGGTTCGCCTCGGCTTCCGTAGGCGGAAAATCGAGGAAGAATTGCGGCTCCCCTTCCCGCCTCCAGATATCCCGGAAGTCCTTGGCGCAGAAGGCCGCGCGAAGGAACGCATACGGATCGCGCGCCCGTGAGGACAAGGCGTTCCGTTGGAAGTTGTGGAGGATCTGGCCCGCGGTTCGTGGAATGCGCAGGCCCGGCTGGCCCGTGACGGAACCGATGCGTTCAACCTGCACGCACGAGCGGAACGGCGCCAGACGCGCCTCCCTCCCGAAGCCGACGCGGTGCGTGACATCAGAAAAGCGATAGCGGCCGGGCGGGATGGGGACGGCGTCATTGCGGAGGGTCGCCTTCGACCCATGCCAACGCGCGGCGACGAGATCGTGATCCGCGAGCATAATGCTGGATCCTGAGCGGAAGAGGCCTCGGACGTGCTTTAGGCCTTCCGGAACGGCCATCCGGTTCCTGTTCCGTGGCTCGCCGATCGTGAAGCGCTCGGGATCGTCGCGATGGGCGTACCAGGTCGGAATCGTCGCACTGATCTCGAGGCAGACGCAGCCTTCTGCCGCGAAGGCTCGGGCGCATTCCTCGAAATACGCAGCGGCAGTCTCCATCTGGTAGGGCTGGTGCCAGAAAGGATGGTGGGCGGCGGGATCGCCGTAGAGACGGAACAGGCCACGGACCTGCCTGCCCACGCAGAGGAGACCTGAGGGAACGTCGAGCTCGACCTGGAGGGTCCAGGCGTCGTCGTACGCACAGGGCTCGGCGGCATGGAGGACAGAACCATCGAAGCGCATCGACGGGAAGCGTCCGCAGCGGATGCAGACGCCCGCGGTGAAGGACCGGATCGGGATCGGATCCTGTTCCAGGACGGCCCGCGCAGCCTGACGCTCACCCGCCGAACCAAGAAGGACGGCGCGAAGGGCCTGGGGTTGGCGAGCAGAAGCGATCTGCATCGAATCGACGAGACTCATGAGCACTTCCCCTGGGAACGCGATCATTTCCGTCCGGCGATCTACCTGAACGTTCGGATACGCATCCCGAATGAGCAACGGACGATGACCGTGCGGATCGAACGGGAAGAGCCGCAGCGGCTCCGCCCGACCGGACAGCCTCTCCGCGAGAACATAGACCGCGTTCTGGGCCATCAGGTCCGCTTGAGGCACACCTTCCGGAGGCGGCTCGGGCTTGCGAGAGAGAGCCCGGCGCAAGCGGAGATACCCAGGCAGGAGGTTGGACGGAAGCCGGTTGGCGACTTCCTGCTCTCTTTCGTCGAAGATAAAGGCTTCCGAGGCGGGATCCCATTTCATGGTTGGCTCCTTATTTCGTCTGGGCGGGGACCTGGAAGTGGCTTGATCCTGGCGATAGACACGCGTCATGTCAATACTCGGCACCGAAGCGTCAGATGCGTGAGCGCCCCCTCGCGCGGTGCAATCATGCCTGATACGATACGCGACATATGTTTTCCCCTATCCAGATCCTTGACGGGTCGAAAAGCGCGCGATTTGACGGCCTCATTCTCGACGTTTCCGGGCTTCATGGAGGCGCAGAAGTGAAACGCCTGACCATGCCAAACATCGAACGGGTCGGCGTTGAAGCGTCCGGACAGGAATGGCTGTTCCTGGTGAAGCTACGGAATGGCGGATTCAGTCTCGTCATTTCTACGCACAAAAAGGCGGAATGGGAGGAATTAGCGAAAGCGATCACGGCAGCGCAAAGCAGGTTGGCAGCGACGACGATGTGAGTCATCCATGGGAGAACTTCACCAAAAGGAACCACCTTCCCCGCCCACGCGGAAGGAGGAGTGATTCGGGGTCAGCTGAATAACGCCGGCAGAATCCGTCAATGGCCGGCAGGTGAGCGCCTGCCGCGCTCGCTACGAGCGAGAGAGCGGTCGCACAGCAGCTTGCTCTCAAGACGAGACAATGGGAGGATCCCCGCATGGACCGACGCCTCCCTAGCCTGGATGGTCGTGCCCGCGCCTCCCTCGCCCTGCTGGCGTTGCTGATCGCGGCTTTTTGGCTATGGGGAGCATTTTCAGCGAATACGGTCGTCGAACGGGCGATTTCTTTCCTTGAGGCGTCCTCGCAAGAGCACCGCTTCCTTTCTGCGGCCGCCTTCTTTGCTTTCGCCCTTCTTTCCGTACTCCTAGGGCCGTTGACCAGCGCCCCGCTCGTCCCCATCGGGATCGCCGCCTGGGGAGCGTGGCTGACGTTTTGGCTCCTCCTTCTCGGTTGGATTGTGGGAGGTGGACTGGCGTATGCGATCGGCCGCTTTGCAGGAACCACGCTCGTCACTCGCTTCGTCTCGAAAGCCGAGATGGACCGCTGGAGTGCCTACGTGTCGCGGCACACCACGTTTTTCACGGCCCTCCTATTCCGCTTGGCGATGCCCGCTGAGACTGGCTATGTTTTTGGAATCGTCCGCTACCATCTGGGGGCCTTTTTCGCCATCACGATCCTGGTGGAGATCCCTTTCGCGCTCGCTCTGGTGTTCGCCGGAGATGCCTTTGCCGCACAGGACTTTCCCGTCTTCGTAAGCTGGATCGCTGGGACGTTTCTTGTGCTGAGCGGAGCCATCTACCTCTTGAAAAAGAGACTGGCTACGTAGCCAAGAATACCCTTTTCAAGACCCAATAAAAACACCCCGCAAGGGGTGTTTTTTTCTTCTTCCGTTACTGCGGCAGGATCTCGCTCGGCCAGACGGTCGAGGTGATCAGCTCGGAAGCGCGGAAGCTGGAAGGGTTATCGACCTGTGCACCGATGCGGTAGTCCATGTAGAAAGCATCGGAGATGTCGTCGACGTTGGTAGCCCAGTTCGTGCCATACATCTGGCGCGCGTCTTCCTCCGTGCGAATCCCACGGAGCATACGGCCGCGATCGACGGCGTAGACACGTGATTCAGACTGGAATTTCACCAAGCGGACGCCGGGGCGGTACGAGATATTGGCGCCAAGCGGGATTTCTGCCAAGTCACGAGCGCCGATGATACGGACGGTGCCGAAGCCATTGAACCAGGTGAAGAATACTTTCGGGTTCGGGAAGGCGTGGCGGCGACCATCGGCACCGAGGTAGTAGACCGTCGAGTCATACTGGGTGTTGACATCGCCGTCATCCTGGAGCTTCACGAGGTCATGGACCGAGACGCCCATGCGCGTGAAGGCGGCGAGACGGGTCTGTTGCGCCGTGTCACCCGTATTGAGCGGCAATGCATTCGCGTAGATATGTTGGTTCGACTCACGGATGCGGATGATGCGGTTCGCCTGAATGGAATCGGCACTGTCATCACGGACGGTCATGGTGAACGAGAACGTACCGACTTGCGTTGGCGTGCCGACGATCGAGCCGTTCGAAGTCATCGAGAGCCCATTCGGGAGCCCGGAACCGACGCTGAAGCGGTAGGTACCGCGACCGCCGATCACCTCGAAGGGACGTGCGTTGTAGTAGTAGGAGACGAAGCCGTCCGGATAGACGCCGACATCGTTGAAGGCAAGCGTCCCAGCGGTCGTCGCGGTCGTGTTCGTGGTTTGAACGGCCCCAGCAGCGCGGATGGTGACGGTCAGGCTCGCCTCCTGCGACAAGGAGCGCTGCGTATCCTCGACGCGCACACTGAAGGTGAAGGTCCCTTGCGTCGGCGCGGTCGCCCGCAACTCACCCGCTTCGGAGAGGGTCCAGCCCGTCGGAACGCTGCTTCCGCTCACGAATTTCCAACGGTACGTGCCGCTGCCGCCGGTGGCTTGCAGGGGCGTCTTGTATTCGCGACCCGCCTCCCCTTCGGAGAGGGTCCTATTGATGCTAATTTGGTTCGCTGTTCCGGTTTCCGTGTTGACGGTCGCGGTTCCGGTACCACCGGTGGTCGCCGTGGCGACTTCCTTCACATTCACGACCACGGAAACGCTCTTCTTGAGGTTCGCAGCGACGTCGTCGACGATAACGAGGAAGGTGTAGACGCCCTCACGCGGCTTGTCGCCCTTGAGTTCGCCCGCTTCGGTGAGGGACCACTCACGCGCGACGTTCGCCGGACGTTCGAAGGCCCACTTGTAGGTACCGCTGCCGCCCGTAGCGCGCAAACGCGCTTGGTAGGGCTGGTTGGCGATGCCGTCCGGAAGCGCCGTCTCGACATTGAGCGGAGCGGCGTCGGCTGTCACGTTCCATGTGTAGGTGCGGCGGATCACTTCGGTCCCCTTTGTCGCGCTGACGCGAAGAGTATAGGTACCAGGCCGCTTCGGCTGTCCATCAAGGATTCTGGTGTTTGCGTTGAATTTTAGACCATCCTGAGCCTCATCGATCCCCTCGAGAGTCCAGGTGTAAGACGCTCCAGCCTCCCCTGACAAGGAGAACGGGAACGAGGCATAGGTGTTCACGCGACCGGAAGGCAGGGCGCTTTCGGACGGAAGGATCGTCGATGCAATCACCGACCCAGGGACGGCTTGCTCGACGGGCGTCACCTCATCTGTCGCCGACGGGCCAACGGACCGAGCAACCGTGAAACGCGCATCCTGGAAGGCCAGCGCATTCGGACCGCCCTCGGCGGTACGAACACCGAGACCAAACGTGTATTCCCCCGTTTGCGTCGGGGTCCCCTTTAGGAGACCGCCTGCCTGCAACGTGAGACCGAGCGGCAGCTGTCCGTAGGTGATGAACCAATCAGGCGTCTGGCCCGCTGGCAACCCTTCAACGGCAAATTGGAGCTCGTACGCCTGATTGATCGGAAGGTTCACGCCACGTACGGGAGTCGTGATGCGGACCGGCGAGGCAACTGGGGCGGAGAAAACGTTTTCTAAATTGAGGCCGCCGATCACCGGAGGCGTGATGATGGCGCGACCTCCTGAACCCACCGGGGCCGATGACGGAGTCTTCTCAATCCGAAGATCGAGGACCGCGCGGCTCCGGATCGCCTCACGCACCCCCGGAACAGCCGCTATCTGGAACTCGACAGCAAACCGGTACTCATCTTCCTCCGTCGGGACGCCAAAAATAGTTCCCTCCTTATCCATTTCGAGACCAGGAGGCAGCGCGCCGGCGGCCATGGTCCATTCGCCAGGCTCGTTCTCGTAGGCGCGGACGACCAACCGTTGGCGATAGGCTTCGCCTCTACGGCCGGACGGAAGCGATTCAGGCGTGGCGTCGGCACGGAGCAAGGACGTGCCCACCGACGGGCCTGGACAGGTGTCCACGCAGGCCTGAACTCGCTCCTCGCAGCTGGCACGCTCTTCGTTTCCGATGACATTCGTACATGGGAAGCCGCGATTCTCCTGACACGTGAAGACACACGAACGACGGAGCGCGTCGCGCGAATACTGCTGCTCTTGCGAGCCTGGGGCGACCTGCGGTTCAAAAACGGTCGCGGCCGCATAGGCGGCGACACCGGCCGCGCCGACGGTCAGCGCCGTCAGGAGCTGTGCCCTCGTCACCGCCCGACTGCGAGTGGATGTGTTTGCCATAAGGAAAAGACCGAGTAAAATTGGTCGCAGGAAGTATACCACACTTCGCCACACGAGATGTGCTACACTTATGCACAAGCTATGCCCTTTTCCACAAAGACCCTCCAAGCCGTGCTCTTACTCATCGTCCTGATCGCGATCGGCGTATACGTGTACCTACGCGACACCAAAGAAAGCCGCAACGAAAACAGCGGTGGCGATGGCGCGCTCACGACAGACCTCACCGAACTCGCGAAGGCGGGCAAACTCCCCCACGTCGTCGGCATGGACACGGTCGTGGAGCGTCTCATCCACGTGATCGCACGCAAACAAAAGAACAATCCGCTCCTGATCGGCGAGCCGGGGGTTGGGAAGACCGCGGCGATCGAGGGGCTCGCGGAACGAATCGTCAAAGGCGAGGTTCCTGAGAGCTTCAAAGGGAAAAAAGTCATTCGGTTAAACCTCAGCGTCTTACTGGCGGGCACAAAATATCGTGGCGAACTAGAACGACGCCTGCAAAGCCTTCTTCACGGCCTTGAACAGGGTAATCGTGACACGATTCTCTTTATCGATGAGATCCACATGATTCAGCAGGCACGAGGATCAGAAGGCTCGCTCGACATCGCAGACATCTTGAAGCCGGCCCTCTCGCGCGGCGAAATCCAAATCGTGGGAGCAACGACCTGGGCCGAGTACGAGGAATACCTCAAGCCCGACGGCGCGATCGATCGACGTTTTCAACCGGTCCTCGTAGAGGAACCATCGCGGGACAGCGCCGTGCAGATTCTGAAAGGCGCGAAAGAATCATACGAGAAATATCACGGCGTCTGCATCCCCCACCAGGCGATCGAGAAGGCGGTGGATACCTCGATGCAGTTCATCCATGACCGCTTCTTGCCGGACAAGGCGTTCGACATCATCGATGAGGCTTGCGCGAAAGTGGCGATCGAGGCCTCGAGCCCGAATCATGCGGCGGCCCTCGGATTATTGCACCACGCCTCGCAATACGCCGCAGAATGTGGTGGATCCATCCCAGTGGTGACGGAGCATGATGTGGAAACCATCGCGCAGCAGTGGCATGAACACCGAACGAAGCCGATGGGGAAAAAACTTGAAAATACGCTCACTTGAGCGTTTTTTTCATCCCTCTATTGACAATCTGAGCTTTATCATGCTAGAATCCGCCGTTGCCGAATGGGCACAAAAGGCGCCTTGGTTCCTCACATCGTGTGGGGATAGGGGGCGTCTTTAGGAAGGAACGTCATGAGCAAAGAAACGATCGACAGTCAGGTCAGCGCGGCCGGAAAGGTCTTCGAGACGGGGCATGCGCTCTTCCGCGCCGTCGACGATGCCAACGGCACTGTCGTCCACCTGGCGCAGTTCCGCGACCCCAAGACCGGCCTCGCGCAGCGGACCGCCACGCTGATCACCCAGTCCCAGGCGGTCGTGAAGATCGGCGGGACCGGCGATGCGGTCGTGAACATGGTGATGGTCTTCCTCCCTTGGGAGACCCATCGGCAAAACCATCGCGACTTCTACGGCCGCGTGATCCACGACGTCTACGACGACGGCAATCGACCGATCCTGCGCCACCCCTCGCGCCCCTGCCCGATCAGGGTACGGAAGCAGTACTCGACGTTCCTGCTCAAGTCCTTCGATGACGGTCTCCGCACCGATGGCGTGACCGACGAGGAGGCGTGCACCTGGGGAGAGCGGCACGGCTGGATGCCGGCCGTGCTCGAGGAGACAACCAGCTTCCTCCGCGAGGCACCGAGCCTCATCGGCAAGGACCCCTTGATCGTGCTCGGGAGCATGATCGAGAAGCGAACGCGGAACGACAACCTCCGGACCCACCGTGTCATGGTGGTGCCCGAGGAGCGGGGGTTCTTCCTCAGCGTGGCGCCTGGGAACCTGGCCGAATCGGAGGCTGCGCGCACGCCAGACCCGTACCCGCTCAACGCGCGGTACCTGTACGTACGGAACGCGAGCGACTGACCGGTTCCATCCGCAAGCGGATGGGCCGGCTCTTTTTTTGTCCAGATAAAGGACCAAAACAAAGCAGAAGCCTAGACCTCTAAAAAAGCACTCTCCTGAGACTTTCTGCCTTGATCTTGACAAAAACGAAAAAACCTGAGAGAATCCACTGTCACGCGGGACCGCACGCCGGACCCGCAAGCACCCACACAAGACCAGAGGAAAGAACGGCATGACCACCGAATCGATCTACATCGCCCGCATCGACGACCGTCCCCCTCTCGAGGACATCATCTCCAAGTGGGGCGGCGCTGGTCCCTTCCAGGCGTTTAGCCTGGCGGGATTGAGGGAGCTCGTCGCGAAGAAGCGCCATCTCAAGGAGCGCGCGCCGCGCAAGGGAAGCCCCCGCGGCGTCCACAAGCGGCAGCTCCTCATCAAGTCCCACAGGATCCCCGTCACCGACGCGGCCGCGTGCACCTGGGCGCAGGAGAACGGGTGGGAGATGGGACTGCTCACGGAATTCCTCGTCATGTTTGAGCAGAGCGCCCACACAATCAAGGGATACCCCCTGATCTACCTCCCGGGAACGATCCACGAGGATCCAGAGCTGGCCATCGAGCGTGAGGGGCCTTCGCTGCCGATGACGCTCTGCCCACTGGTCGAGACGTTCGGCGGTGAGAGTTCCATCCGGCTCGTCGAGTCCCTCGCGTGGCAGCCGGAGGCGCGCGTCTCCAGGGCCGCGTTCTTCTATTCGCGAGATGCGTGAACCCGCTCACCGAACGAACCTCCACCGAGGAGCGTTCGGTCTTTTTTTGTTTTTCCTGGGCATCATTCGCGACTAGCCATTCGTGCACGTACCTGCTATCCTCTTGGCACTATGATGACATCCTGCAACACCTGTTGCGCTTGGTTCCACAAGCACGGGCGGTCGATCGGTCTGTTCCTCTTGCGCGTCTCCTTGGCGATCATCTTCATCTACCAAGGTTGGGCTAAGCTTGATGGGGGGATGGACGGGTTCACCATGATGGTCGCAGGTCTCGGCTTCCCGGCCCCGGCATTCTTCGCCTGGGCGGCCGCCTTGTCTGAGTTCGTGGGTGGCATCGCGATCCTGCTCGGTGTCGCGACGCGCGTCTTCAGCGCCTTGCTCGCGATCACGATGATCGTGGCGATCGTGGCCGTGTCCGGAAATGGCTTCATGATGACCCAAGCGCCGCTCGCCCTCTTGGGGAGCACGCTCGCCCTGTTCTTCACGGGCGCGGGCCGTTGGACGGTCTGCCGCCTCTGGAATTGCCGCTGCGGCGCCTGCTGCGGATGCTGCCCGGGCGGTGACGGCAAGATGGGAAACGGCGGTTGCGCCTGCGCGGAAAACGGAATGGGAAAAGACGAGTGCTGCCAGGACAAGAAGATGAAAGGGAAGAAATAATCCGACCAAAAAACACCGCCCACGAAGTCCGTGGGCGGTGTTTTTTTAACGACGCACCAGGAGGCGATACAGAAGCTCTTTTTCCGGACGATCCCATGTACCGGCTTCCCTGATCAGGCGCGTCCCCCATCGTTCCTTGAAACGCGTGATGCCTTCCCAAGCGGGAGAATAATCGAATGCCTGCGGATCCGCCGGATTCCCTCCCCCGAAGTCGTACCAGCGATGGCCGTCCTGGAGAGCGGCGAAGATTGCGGACCATTGGAGGGCGTAAGGAGCCATGCGTTCGCGCTCTTCGGAAGAGGAGGCGCCATAGAGGTACATGACCGTATCGCCACAGAGGACCTCGAAATTTGCGGCGAGGGGACGGCCTGCATGCTCGGCAATGCGTAAGCGACCCTGTCCGGAAGCCTGGAGCGTCTGGCAGATCGTGCGCAAGTAGCCTTCCTGATGGGGCTGGAAGCCGTCGCGACGAGCCGTTTCCTGCATGAGGGCGAGGAACGTGGGGAAATCAGCGTCAGAACCACCGCGCACGACGACGTGGTGACGTTCCGCCAAGCGAATGTTGTAGCGCGTCTTCTTGTGTAGCGTCTCGAACAGTTCGGCATGCGCCCCCTGTAACGGCACGATAAAATTGGTCGCCGGATTCAGCGATTTTACACGACGAAACGTTGGCCAGGCGATCGGCTCTTCGAGCGAGATCACCTCACGCGGTTGACGCCAGCGCGGCTCACAGCGCTCGAAACAGAGACGCCAGCCGCCAGGCAACTGGGCGCGGCAAGCTTCAATGAAGTCCGTAAGCATGGAAATGGTCGTTCCCGCGGGCAAGACCGGCCCCTGCGGCGCGAACCAATACGAAAAGGGCCCGCGGCGCTGCTCGATCCATTGGGCGAGAATGGGACCGCGTGCGGTTTCTGCGTGAAGTCGGATCACTCGCTTGCCCACCGCTTCCTGAGCCGTGCCCCAGCTCCATTGCTGCGTGAAGGGAGGATACGCGTACGACGTAAGGGCCGCGTCCCAAGCGGAAGCGTCGACGGCAACCTTAACGTCCATAGCTCGACAGTTGCTGTAAGGCGGCGCGCAAGCGGTCGGAGACGCCTTTGACGTCGGGGCTCACGCGTTTGAGGCCCGCACGCGCATCGGAGAGCGAATACCCGAGGGCTTGGAGGGCTTTCAAGGTTTCGGCGTCTTCGCCCTCGTCCTCGACCTCATCAACAAGCTGACCCCGCAGATCGAGCACGATCTTCTGCGCCGTTTTTTTGCCGACGCCCGCAACAGAGGTCAACGTTTCGAGATCGCCCGACATGATGGCTTTTCGGACGGTTTCGGGTGCCCCCAAGGAAAGCAGCGTCATCGCGACCTTCGGACCGACGCCGGAGACCGAGAGCAGGCGCAGGCAGAGATCCAGCTCATCATGTGTCAAAAATCCGTACAGATCATGGGCGTCCTCACGGATGACCTCGTGGATGTACAAAAAGAGCGGTTCGCCCGTCTTCACGAGCGCAAGAACCCCCGGCGAGACGGCGCAGCGGTAGCCGACGCCTTGGACCTCCAGGAGGACATGTTGTGTCCCACGTTCGAGGACGGTACCGCGGAGGGAGCCGATCATATGCCCTGACGATAGCGGAAAAACAGGAAGAGGACAAAAAAAGACGCCGCGGGGCGGGTCAGGGCGTGGTGAGAGGAGGGTTGCGAACGATGGGGAGCGCGCTGTCGTCGACCGGAAGGCGACCGACGCGAGACCTGCGGGACGGCGGAGCGAGCAGGTCGATGTGCGGGGCGGGCGCAGACGGGACCATCCCCCCAACGAAGCGGGCCCTGTCCGCGGCAAGGTACCCGACGGTCGTGCCGTAGAGCGGGCCATGGAGCGGGTCGGCCTCGGCGACGGGGATGGCGAGCGGAACCTCGCGGCCGGTGCGGGCGTCGACGACCTGCGGGTCGACTCGACGACCAGGGACGAAGGTTCCCTCCGACGGGCAGGTGGGGAGGGACGACTCAGAACCGATCCCGCTCATGTCGTAGACGCAGAACACCCCCTGAAGCGAGCCGGGCACTCCCTGACGCAGCTCCGGGGTCCGGTTGGTCCGGGCGGCCGCGCACCAGGTCTGGGTCGAGTAGGCGACGTGCCAACGAGCGTACGGTCCATAGGAAGGACCGAGGTTGGCCAGCGCGCGAAAGCGCGCGAACACCTGCGCGGGACGCAGTGCGGCCGCCATGGCCTGTGCCTGGGCAGCCGTCACCGACCGACCCGCGGCGCGCTCGCTGTCGAGCCAGGCCTGCGCCACCCGCGCACGCAGGAGGCGGAGGTGGATGGGATGGCTGACGTCGACCGCCTCGAGCGTCTCGGGCGCGCGGACGATGAGGGTGGTGCGCGGGTTCCGTTCGAGGTAGCGGTCGATGATCGTGCAGAGCTGCTCGTTGGCCGAAGGCTGCCGGGGCACCTCGCGCAGGGGCGGGTCGAGGTGACCGAGGCCGTCGGCGGAGGACTGGGCGGAGGCGGGAGCGGGGACGGCGAGGAGGAGGCCGAGGGTCAGAAGAACCGCTTTGACGGATCGCATGGGAACGCTTCCTTTCTTGTACCGAAGAGGAACAGACCGATGCGGAATGATAGCGGATTTTGAGGTTATTGTCAAACGCCGATACGTGCGGGAGCTCTTTTTTCGCAACAGAAAGGGAAAAATCAAGCATCACTGGGGACGATCAAAGCTTACCTCGCCGGGCACGAGACGCCACCCATCCCCTTTTTCAGAAAGGCATGTCAAGAACCTCGTAAGGTCACGCGAGCAGGATGCCAAAATAAAAGCCCCCCAAGGGAGGTTTTTTATGAGCGCATGCTTTTCTCCGAAAATTTCTAATTCCCTCCCCCGTCATCCTCGCCGTCATAATAGCCGTCATACCTGTATCCGTCCGACGTCGATTGATCCGTTGATAGTCCATCGGCGTCCGCGCGGATTAGTCCTTCAGCTTGAGCCTGCAGACGATCAAGCTCGTCATCGGATCGACCGACGAGGATCACGGCTTTCTTCATCTCTTCGCCGTCGCCCCAGGTGGAGAGTTCGACCATGCGGGTCTTGAGGCTGCGCCTGCGGCCGAGGCGGTCGAGCTGGTTCGTGACGAGTTTCCAGCTTGTCGATTCACGCATGTCGGCCAGGATCGGTGGAAAGGCGGGGGCGTTTTGGTAGCCGTCGAGGTAGGCGTCAATGAAGGCGTTCAAGACGCGCCCGCCTGCCGGATGACCTTGGGATTCGGCGGCCATGTCGTCGACGTAGACGATCGGCTCACCTTGGATACGGCCTTCGTAGGCGACGAGATAGGCGCTGGCGGGCCTGCCTTCGGCCTGGACGATGAAAGAGAGGTTGGGGCGGCCGAAATAGGCGTTGGCGATGGTGACGCCCAAGAGATTGTTTTGGACCTTGTGGATGCCGTATTGGAGGGAGAGCCCGTCGAAGGCTTTTGATTCGAGGTGGGCGACGGCGTAGACGTCGACGGCTTCGATCGGACGGACGGAGGGTCTGGATAGCAAATCTGCAGGCGCATCTTCAAGTCCCGTCTTGATGACAAAATGCTCGTCGTCACGGTTATCCGAATACGTCATCGGCACGAGGGGGATCGTATTGTTCGGTTCGCTGGTGAAGCCGAGGTCTGCCGGCGAATAGCCCTTTCCGACGGGGACTTTCGTTTTCGAGACACGCATCTCCGCGGCGTGCTTTTCGAGATATTCTTTGAAGAAGCGTTCATACGTGGCAGCGATCGATTGGGAGCGTTGGCCCTCGATGTTTTTGGCGATCTCGATGTTGTCGCAGGCGAGGTAGCGTGGGCGGGCGAAGTCGGCTGGATCGATGAGTTCGTGGAATTTGAGCGAGGAAAGCTCCACCCCTCCATCGACACCCTCTCCAGACTCCTGGAATCGGCGCATGAGTTCGGAGGCGAGACCGCCGATTTCCTGGTTGATCGTCAGGACGGATTGGGAAACCGTCCGCCACGTCCCGTCTGGCTGGAGGCGCTCCATCACCAACTGGCCGCAGTTCGGGTTGAAGGTGTAGACGTTGTTTTTTCCGGAGGCGAAGGGCATGCAGCTCGCCGTGTCGTTGCCCGCGACGGCGATGGTTGGGTCGCTTTTGGCGCCGATGCGGACGCGGAAGGTCTCGCGGCCGGGGTCGGGACGAGGAATGCCAAGCGCTGGATCGAACAGCAGCTCCTGGAGGCCGCGGTAAACGTCTGGGCGTTCGCGCTGGATGAGGGCGAGACCAAGCGGGCTTTCGACAAGCTTGGTGACTTGGATGCGGCGGCCATCTTCGGAAAGCTCTTTCGTGAGGAAGGTGCCTAATGCGGCGAACAGGCGCTCTGAGTCTTTCGCTTCCCCACGAATCTTCTGCCTGTAACTTCCCAAGGCGGCGACGAGGACGCGATGGAGGTTTTCGGGGACCTCCATGTCGTTGTAGGGATGCTCGAAGGCCTCGTAGTGATATTCAGCCGCAGGAATGGTCTGCAAGCGGTCCATGACGGAACGCGTCTCATGAGCGCGGCCGACGAGGGCATCGCGCAGATCCGAAGCCTGCCAGTCGAGATGTTCGACGGTGAGGTAGTTGGAGGGTTTTTTGGCGTACGAGATGGCTTTGGGGGCGTGCTCGTCATCGATCTCTAGAAACGTCGCCGTATCCCTCCAGAAATCGAAGACGCGGTCCATGGCGATGCCGGGGTGGAAGGCCAGCTTGGACACGTAGGCGCGCATCCGCGGATTCGGTTCGCGGGCCAGTTCTTTAAGGATATCTTCTTGCAAAGAGAGATCGTAGGCTTCTTTCGCCTTCTTGAGATGCTTCCAGGAGGCGAAGGGACCTTCTTCGTTGAGGAGATCAACCAAATCCGCGTATTCGGGAGAAATATCGCGGTATTCCTGCAGCCTAGTAAGGAATGTGCCGTCCCGATCAAACGAAACACCGCGCAAGCCTTGGCAAATGAGAGCGAATTCGTGATGGGCCGTGCCGGAGACATAGGCGGAGCCGTCTTTGGCGACCTGGAGGAGGATGTTGGCGGCGAACGTCTTTTGGTCCAAGCCGCTCGCCCGATAGAGCGCCTCGAGATCCGCCATAAAGTGGACCGCATCGTGGCGGGAGAGGCCAACGCGGTTCATGTAGGCGAACATGATGGAGGCGCCGAAGAGGTCGCGGCCGCGGGTGAGGGCGGCGTAGACGGCGGGGTCCTGAGGGGAGATGGCCCTCTCATCATCAGTCGGGCAAAAAAGCGCATCGTATAGGGCCTTCTTATCCATAACCCTCCCCTTATTGTCGAGTCGGAGGAGATCACGACGTCGACCGGAGACGTCGTCCGCCTCATCCGGCAGGAGGGCGAAATTTTGTCGGGCAAGGAGGTATTCGCGAGGCAGCTGGCCGATCCATTTCCGGGCCTCCGGATGGAGACGGACGGCCAAGGGGATGCTCTCGTCAAACAGGAAGGCAAAATCTTCTTTTTCTTGAGAACTCATCTCGGGAACAGGCTGCCAGTAGGCTGGGCCCTTGGCATAGATGGCCTTTGCCCCATCATAATCGACCTCCCCGATCAGGGCGACGACGACGCGCTGATCGAGCCCCGGAAAAGCGTGAAACCCCTTCTTCAAGTGGCAGGCATTCCCCGACTCGATCAGTTCGTGGGCGATCCGGTTCGCTTCCTCCGGCAAGAATTGACTGATGCCTTCGACAACGTATAAGGCCTGGGACGTCGCAATAAGCGCCTTAGCGGTCTCAAGCGAGAGGCCCTGAAGACGTGATGCGTGACCACTGACCCAATGCCCTAAAACAAGTCCTGGTTTTCCGTGCTTAATCAAAGCGAGAGCGACGGCGTTATGGTCGAGATCGACAAATCGGTCCGCATTCGCAGGAACGGATTGACCGGAACCCTTTTCAATAAGCGCAAGGGCGATTTCTCCCTTTAGGCCTGTCATTTTAGGAATGGCGACATCGAGAAGAGCGGCATACCCATTCTTGATCAGGCGTCGTGCAAGGCGATTCTGGTCTTGGATCTGAAAGCGCTCGAAACGATTGATGAACGCGGTTGCGGCGACCTGTCCTCCGTCCACCAATTGTTCAGCGATATCCTGATTCAAATTCTGGAAGGAATTGAGATGGTTGCAAAGCATCGGAAGGCCGGCGACACGAATCACCCGTTCAGCGACCGTCGGACCAAGGTCTGTTAGAAAACGGAAGGAGCCCTCTAATGCCGCGTGCAATCGCTCCTTGGAGGCGTCATCACATGGCGCATCCAAAATCATTTCGAGAATATTGTCCCCATCCCCCTCCGAGAAGGATTTTACGAAATAGAATAGGCTCTCCAAGCATTCGATCGCCAGCCCGTGCCGTATGGTCATCCGGATGATCTCGAGACGGTCCTCCGGAATGAATTTATTGATATATTCCAAAACTTCTCGTCTACGACCGAGACGGAATAACTGTTCAGCGATGCCCGCATCCGCTGCAGAGCATTCGGTCATGGCCATGAGTAACGCCTCCGTTTCCCCCGCATCGAGCAACCGTCGCAGGATCCGAAGCGCATTCTTGTGATCAAACGACTCAATGTATCGAGCGACGGTCCACGCCCGTTCAGCGGCTATGAGGGCGTCGGCGACACGGAAGGGCAGGTCTCGAAAGTACCCACGAGACACGCTGTCGGATAGGGTATCGAACGCCCCCATTTCCACGAGGAGATCCGCAGCGGGAGAAAGATCCTCGCCTCGATCCACGGAAGCGGCGTAGCGTTTGAACGCATCTACTCGTCCCATCTCCAATAGGCCCTTAGCGATCTCCCCCGTATATTCCCCCGTATAATCCTTGAGATCCTCTATGCAGCCGACCAGGCGATCATCGTCGGATGCCTCCGGTGGGTTATGAAGGGCTTGGGTTTCGAGCAGCGGCATCCGATCCAGGACCGCCATAAGGCGGCGCCTTCCCGTATCCATGCGCTCTTCAGCGGCTGTGACAGGCTGATCCTCCTCAAGCGCACCTCCATGGTTGGAGAAGCGCTCCTCAAGCATTACGGGTCGGCGACCTTCCGGGTGAAGATGATGCTCCTGCCACGGCTCAAGCGGGCCATGTGTCTCTTGAAAGGGCAATTCGTGGGGCATACGAAAACTTCCCTAAGGATAGCATAAAAGATGTGTTTCAGGAGGATCAAAAAACCGCCTGAAGGCGGTTATCTTTCTTGCTAAACGAATGTCACCGAACTCACCCGATCCCCCGCTTCCTTGAACCGCATCAGGCGTACGCCTTGCGTGTCGCGCCCTAATGACGGAACTAGCTTGAACGGAGTCCGGACCACCACCCCATTCTTCGAGATCATCACGAGGTCACGCTCATCGTCGCTGCTCGAGATGTAGGCGCCGACGACCCCGCCCGTCTTATCGTTGACCTTCGCCGTGTGGATACCGGAGCCGCCGCGACCTTGCGTCTTGTATTCTTGCAGGCTCGTGCGCTTACCCATGCCGTTCTCAGTGATGACGAAGAGCTGGAGGAGCCCCTTGTCGGCGAGGCCGACATCGATCACATCCATGCCGATCACCTCGTCGTTCTGGCCAAGCTTGATGCCGCGGACACCGGCGGCGTTGCGACCCATGGGACGGACGTCATCTTCACTGAAGCGGATCGACTGGCCCTTGCGGGTCACGAGGGAGATGTCATCTTTGCCAGAAGAGGGCTTCACCCAGATCAGCTCGTCACCGTCATCAAGATTGATAGCAATGATGCCGTTGCGGCGCACGTTGTCGAACTGGTCGAGGGAACATTTCTTGATGGTGCCGCGGCCCGTGACCATGACGAGGTGCTTGGACCCGTCCATGTCGTCGAGCGGAAGGGTGACCGTGACTTTTTCACCCGGAGAAAGCTGGAGGAAGTTCACGATCGCTTGGCCCTTCGAGGTGCGGCTGCCTTGCGGGAGCTCGTATGCCTTGAGGCGGAAGACGCGACCACGACTCGTGAAGAACATAATCTCCGCGTGCGTGTTGGTGGTGAGCATCTGGCTCACGATGTCCTCCTCTTTCGTTTGGAGGCCAACCACACCCTTGCCGCCGCGAGCTTGGGCTTTGAAGGTGTCAGGCGGGAGGCGCTTGATGTAGCCGTCTTCCGTAAGCATCACGATCGTATCCTCCTGCGGGATGAGGTCCTCGACCGAGAATTCCCCCACCGGATGCGGGACGATCTCGGTGCGGCGCTCGTCGCCGTATTGTTCGCGCATCTCGATCACCTCGTCCTTGATGATGGCGAGCATCTTCTTTACGGAGGCGAGGATGGACTTGAGCTCTTCGATCAGTTTTCGTTTTTCGTCGTTCTCTTGCTCGATCTTGAGACGTTCGAGGTTGGCGAGCTGCTGCAGGCGCATCTCGAGGATGGCGAGGGTCTGGCGTTCGCTCAGTTTGAACTTCGTCATCAAATTCGTCTTGGCCTCGTCGCGGTCTTTGGATTTCTTGATGGTGGCGATCACGTCATCGATGTGGAGGAGCGCAATCATCAAGCCCTCCAAAATATGCATGCGCTCTTCGGCGCGGTCGAGGTCGAATTGGGTGCGGCGGCGAACGACTTCGCGGCGGTGGGCGAGGTATTCCTCGAGCAGGCCCTTGATCGTCAGAACGCGTGGCTGGATGCCGTTCTCCACCAAGCACAACATGTTGCAGTGGAACGTTTCCTGCAGCTGCGTCATCTTGAAGAGCTGGTTGAGGACCTTTTTCGGGTACGAATCCTTCTTAAGCTCGACAACGATGCGGATCCCCTCCTTGTTGGATTCGTCGCGGAGATCGCGGATGCCTTCAATCTTCTTGTCGGTGACGAGTTCGGCGATCTTCTCGATGAGGACGGCCTTGTTCACCTGGTACGGGAGCTCGGAAACGATGATCTGAAAACTGCCCGCCTTCTCTTCGACGATCTCGGTCTTGGCGCGCATGACGATGCCGCCCTTGCCGGTGGCGTAGGCCTGCTTGATGGCGGCCTTGTCGTAGATGATGCCCGCCGTCGGAAAGTCTGGACCCGGGATGTGTTCAACCAGTTCATCGATAGTGATGTCGGGGTTTTCGATGAGGGCGATGATGCCGTTGCAGACCTCGGTGAGGTTGTGCGTGGGGATGTTGGTCGCCATGCCGACGGCGATGCCGAGGGTGCCGTTGAGGAGGAGGTTTGGGAGCTTGGACGGCAAGACGCGCGGCTCGTGCTCGGAGCCGTCATAGTTGGGACGGAAATCGACGGTGTCGCGCTCGATGTCGAGCAAGAGTTGTTCGGCGACGCCGGTGAGCTTGGCTTCCGTGTAGCGCATGGCGGCCGCCGAGTCGCCGTCAATCGAACCGAAGTTCCCCTGCCCTTTGACGAGCATGTAACGCATGCTGAAATCCTGGGCCATGCGGACCATGGATTCGTAGATCGCGGAGTCGCCGTGGGGGTGGTATTTACCCATGGTATCACCGACGATACGGGCGCTTTTTTTGTACGAGCTATTCGCGCGCAAACCCATCTTGTACATGGTGTACAAGATGCGGCGGTGGACGGGCTTCAGGCCATCGCGGGCGTCCGGGAGGGCGCGGTCGACGATGACGGACATGGCGTAGTCCAAAAACGAGGTTTGGATTTCGTCTACGAGAGCGCGGGGCTCTAAGCGGCCGGTGAGGGCGTTTGGGGTCTCTAGGTCGGGCATAACGAGGGTAATCCTACCGGGGGGTGCTTTTGGCGTGAAGAGAAGAAGTCAATACTCCGCCCCCGGCATGGGGGTGGGGCTGGCGCCCCACGGCCCGCCCTTTCCCACTGGGACGGGCCGGTCCCCGGGCGGGGCATCCCTTTTTTCGGTTCGAGAACTCGCATTTTATTCCTGGGATGGAAGCTCACACACTCTCACCGTAAAAAGGGGGGCCCTGCCCCGGGACCTTCAGGGGGAGGGAAAGGCTTCTTTGATTAGAATTAAGGGGGATGTCCCTGTTACTGCGAGGAATACTTGAACGAAGGCACGTCGGTCGCGACCGACGTGCCGGAGCAATCCAGCCCGGTCGTCAGGCGGCCCGAGACGATATCGCATTCCTCAATCCCCCATCATTAACCAAAAAAAGACCCACGTGAGGGGTCAGGGGGTGGGCGTGGCCTTGGTGAGGGTGGCGTGGAGGGGGACCTTGTCCTTGGGGAGGAAGAGGCGGGCCCAGGCGTCGGGGGTCCAGCCGCGTTGGGTCCAGTGGACCCAGAGGCCGAGGGCGGTGGGTTGGCGGTAGGCGGGGTTGGCCGGGGAGGGGGTGAGACCGGCTTCGCGATCAGGGTCGATGCGATCGTTGAACAGGACGGCGCCCTGGGCGTCGCGGATGATGAGGTGATCGCCGGCTTCGAGGAGCGAGAGATCGTCGTACGGGTTGCCGCCGCTGGGCGGTTGGCGCTGAACGGCCCAGAGCTGGCCTTCGGTGCCGGTTTCGCAGTGGGCGTAGAGATGGCCTTCGATGGGATCGGACATGGAGTGCCTCCTGGACTTAGGGTAGCAGGATACCCTATATTGTCAAATATACACGAATCTGCGTTATGGAGGGTGTACGAAGGCGCTGAGCCTCTCCCCATGGATGCGGAAAGGAAACAGTCAGAGGCTTAGCGGTGCATCCTTGCCCGAATCGATGATTTTTCGATAAATTCCCCTCCCTTGCCGAGTTGCGGACGGTTCTGTATAGTAGATCGCATCGCGGGTATCGTATAGTGGCTATTATGCGTGCTTCCCAAGCACGACAGGGGGGTTCGATTCCCCCTACCCGCTCCAACGAGCTGAGCTCGATCTTGCAGACAAGTGAATTAACCGAAAGGCGGCACTTGTCTTCGGGATCGAGCTCAGCTCGACCATCCACCCCCGTTCGGAACACGAACGAAGGTGGAATGAGGGGTACGAACACGAGAAGACGCCCCGGCTTGCCGGGGCGTTCTTCTGCCAACTTAGCTCAGCTGGTAGAGCAATGCTTTCGTAAAGCAGAGGTCCCGGGTTCGACTCCCGGAGTTGGCTCCATGAAAAAACATCCCTTTGGGATGTTTTTTCGTTATGAGACGATGGTAGGCATTCAGATCATAAATACCGATTCATCCGCTGCATAAAAAATTCCCTCAACAGAGGGAATTTTCCTAAAACGTCAGGTACCGCTTCACGCTCCCCGACCCCAGGAACGTCTGGACTTGTCGGAGCCAATCTTCACGGCTCATCCCACCCACTTCCGCGCGTAGGGCAAGCGCTTCCTCGAGCGTCGCGGGGCGGATGATGCGGTCGCGGAAGGTATCGAGATTCCAGCCGGCGTGGTCTTGGAGGGCTTGGGCGGCTTCGGCGAGCAGGGCGGGCGTGGACGTGGCGCCCTGAAGCAAGACGCGTTCGAGGTTGTGCTGGATGATCTCTTCGGACGGAACGAATTTCTCGGCGGCCGCTTGACGCTTGAGGTAGGTTTGGCGGATGAGCTGCTCATACGCCTCTTGGCGAAGTACGGCGACGGGGCGACGTTGCATCCCGGGTTCGATGGGGAGGGTGAGCGAGCGGTCGATGTCATCCCAACGAGCGAGGACATCGCGATACAGGAGCCAGCTCCCATCAACGGACGCGGCAGGAACAGGGACGGCATTCACGAAACGACGAGTCAACGGCGACGTCGATTGGCGTTGCAGGATGGAAACGGAAATGCCGACGATCAGGAACGCGAAGACCGCGAGGACGGCCAAGCAGATTAGAACGACGAGTTTTTGCTTGAGGGAACGGAAGAGGGTCATACGGATCAAGCCGTGGGCTCATGGACAAAGAAAAAGCGGAACCAGCGCTCGGGATTCGAGCGCTTTACCTCGACAGGATGGTCTTGATAGAGCGTCGGGGCGTCGGGCGTCGGGTCACTGGACAGGCGCTCCCATTCCTCGCCACGCAAGATGTACACGCGCTCGCCGGGACGTTGCATATTCAGGCGGAGGCGAGCCTCGCGGTCAATCATGTCGGGGGTTTGGAGACGTTCGAGGAGTTGGGAGACCGTCGTCTTGCGGGCTTCGAGTTGGGCGACGCGGTCTTGGAGGGTCGCGACTTCGGCCTTGACCTGGTTTTGACGATAGAGTTCGCGCGCGGCGGAAAGACCGGTGATCGCGACGAATCCTAGGGCTAAAAAGAGCGCCAACGGGCGGGCCTGGCGATCCGTTGAAGGGTTTGCGCGCGCTTGCATAAGAAGAGCGTATCACGCCGCGTCTGGAGCGTCGATGGAACGTTCCACACGCTCGAGCGTGGCGGGGTCGGCTTTGCGAAGGCGACGGATGAGGTGACGGCGACGGCTGCCGAGCGAGCGTTGGCGGATGTGGGTCAGAGGCGGACGGGTCCAGGTAAGGCGCAAGGATCCCCCATCGGGACGGGTCCAGACGGACGTGCCGAGCCAGGGGAAGAGGCGCGAGGGGATCCAGCTAGGCGAGACGTCCGCCGCAACCCGCCAATCATGGACGCGGACACGGCCCCAAGAGGTCCGTTCAGCGCCGATGACCCGTTCTGAAGTCAGCAAGACGACGGAGGAGCTCCAGACGTCAAACGCTAGCCATAATAGCGTTCCACCGACAAGCCAAAATATGAGCGCAATCCCCCACGCGTAGCCGCGGAGATCGAAGAGGAAGAAGAACGGGATCGCCAGACACACGGCCGCGACCAACAGGCGGACAAGCAAGCGGAGGCCATGCGAACGCGTGACGGTCTCGAGGCGTTCGTGGGGTTGGAGACGGGCGAGGGCGAAGAGGTCGATCATAGCCGGGTGCGGAGAGCGGTTTCAGCGGCGGCGCGTTCGTTCCAAGGGAGCTTCTTCCCGTCGGCGACGCAGATCCAGGGTTCGCTCCCCTTCCCCGTCAGGAGGACGACATCGCCTGGTTCGGCGAAGCGGATCGCGAGCGCGATCGCCTCTTGACGGTCATCTACGAGAAACAGGTCTTTGCCCACCGTTTTTCCGGAGGCTTGGGCCCCAGCAGCGACCTGCTTGATGATTTCAACCGGATCGTCGTCATACGGATCTTCGTTCGTGACGATCACGATATCCGCCTCATGGGCCGACATCTGGCCCAAGAGAGGGCGTCGGGCGATATCACGTCCTCCCCCGCAGGAACCGAGGACATGGATCAGCCGACGGCGCGAACTCAGGCGGAGCGCTCCGTAGAGCTGGCGAAGGGATTCGGGTTCAGGAGCGTAATCGATGATGACGCGGAATGGTTGGCCCATCTCTACAACCTCAAATCGACCCGGAACGAAAGAGATGGCGCATAAGGCGGCAAGGGCCGCGCCCATGGGAACATTCTGGGAAGCGGCAACCGCGAGGGCGGCGAGGGCGTTCTCGACGTTATAGTCCCCTGGGAGCTGCAGGTGGCCATAGGCACCTTCCACCACAAGATCTGTCCCCTTTTCCGTGAGGTGATATTCGTCGGGGCGCAGGCCTTTGGCGGATTGACGGCCGTACCAGAGACAGGTGACATCTTTGCCGAAACCGGCATAAAAACTTGCGTGCTCGCTATCGGCGTTCAGGACAAACAGGCGTGGAATCTCCTTCCCTTGTAAGCGTTTTGCATGACGTTTAGCGACATGCGAAAAGAGCTGGGCTTTGGCGCTCTTATAGGATTCGAACCCGCCATGGGCCTCGATGTGCTCAGGGGTCAGGTTCGTAAAGACGGCGATATCGTAAGAGATGCCGTCGTGGCGCGATTGGATCAGGCCCTGTGAGGACGTCTCAAGGACTGCGTACCGACAGCCCGCATTGACCATCTGGCGCAGCATTCGTTGCAGGAAAAAGCGGCCCGGCATAGTCATCTTGGTGGGGTTGATCCATTCCTTGTCGGCGATCTTGAGGATGGCGGTGGTGGTGCAGCCAACCTTCGCGCCCCCGGCTTCGAGAGCCTTGGCGATGAGGTAGCTCGTCGTCGTCTTGCCGTTCGTGCCCGTAACGCCGATCACCACCAGCTCTTCGGAAGGATAACGATAAACGAAGGCGGCAAGGCGCGCGAGTGCGTAGTGGTACAGCTGGAACCAGGAAGCGGGTAGAAGACGGCGGAGAGTCGCAAGCATAACGTCAGGAACTATACGTCAAAAAGGAGATGAAGGCGAAGAAAAAAGACAAGAGGAAGAGGCAAAGCGCAAGAGGAACCAGGATCGGCCAAACGCCGACCTGAGAGAGCAGGAGCAGGGCGATGGCGCAGGCCTGGAGAAGCATCTTGGTCTTACCGAAGACGTTCGCGGAGCTGACCCGACCCTTGGAACGGCGATAGAGGACGCCGGAAACCACGAGAACCTCCATAAATAGGACGATCGCAGCGAGCCACCAACCGACGACACGCGAGACGAACAAGACGGAAACGGAACCAATGAGGAATTTGTCGGCGATCGGGTCGGCGGCGGTCCCCCAAAAGGTTATCTGCTTGCGTAACCGGGCTAAGGAACCGTCGAGGACATCGGTGAACGCAGCAAAAAGGAACAAGCCTAGCGTTTCAGGCCACCGTTCCTTCCAGAGAAAAAAGAGGACGACTGGGGTGAACAAAAAACGAATCACCGTGAGATGGTTGGGGCGCACCCAGCGCGGGATCCAGGCGAAGAGGGTGCGTATGAGCGGATCGTGAGGAAACAAACGAATATTGTCGTTTGTCATGAGCATAGGAAGGAGGCTCCTCCCAGCATAAGGAAAAAACGCCGTCGGCACAAAACTTTGATTTTATGGAATGAATGTCGCGTATCGCCGGACCGGTCGAGGAATCCTCTACAAAGAAAAAGGCGCACCCGCAGGGATGCGCCAGAGGCGGTCAGGGCTGGATGCCCAACCGAACACAGGTGTTGTTGTAGCCCATCTGGGCCGAGCATTCAGTCCGCTCGGCGATACGGAAGGCCGACTCACTTCCGGCATCGGTTGTAACGACCGTCTCGGAGTTGTACGTCCGGCCGCGCCAGGTGACGGACCAGAGGGTAGGCCATCCGTCACAACTCCGGCCCGTACCAATCCCGCAGGCGCCGGGAATGGTGAAGTAGAGCGCTGAGACCAGTCGCGCCGCTGGCGGGACCGTCGGCACCGTGCAGCGCCAGAGCGGCGAAGCGAGACGGGTGGTGACGCAGGCGATACTGGTCCCGTCGCCGAAGGAGTAGTCGATCCGCGACGCATCTTGGTCTGCCGGAATGACGGTCGGTCCTCGCGTCGTTGCGTAGGTGATGACGAGATCGGGCGGAGCGGGCGGATCGGACATGACGTCTGAAACAGCATCGTCTGACCCGACGTCGGCATCAGAGCCATCGATCGGCTCCGCGTCCACCGAGGCATCACCGAAGGCATCGGCGGTGTCAGCGGGAGCGTCCGGCGACGGGATGCTGTCGGCAGGAACATCCGCGAAGTCCTCGTCGAAGCGGTCGGGAGGGGCGTCGGAAACATCCTCCTGAGCATCCCCATCCATCAGGTCCACAAGCTCAGACGGGACGTCGTCCGCATCGGAGGCATCGGCCCGATCGGAACCGTCGGGCAGGTCGACCGTCGACGCTTCGTCCGGCGACGCGTCGAGAAAGTGATCCTCCATCGGGAACAGATCCGGAACGACGTCGGGGAGCGCGTCGGGCGGGAACGGCTGGCCGTCGATGGCCGAGACGTCGGACCCATCGGCGATGAGCTGGTCGGGGACGGCGTCGGCCTGGTCGATCGGACGATCGGCAACTGACGCATCGACCGAAGGATCGGCGAGGCCGTAGTACAGATCGCAGCCGGAGAGCGGGGCAGAGAGCATCCAGAGGGCAAGGGAGGCCCCCTTCACGAGGTTTTTTCGCACGATGTTTCCTTTCGTCTGAACATTGAAGGGTTCCTAGCCGCAGGCGAGCCCACAGCCAAGAATACGCCAGTATTACATAAAAAACGATGTGCGTCAAGACCCCCGACTCCCGCCTTCGCAAACAGATAAAAAGGTCCCGGCGTAGGAAAAACCGATCCCCAAGGGCAGGGGGAGCCGTGCTACACTACTCCCATGCCTGCGTGGTTTTCTTCGGAACGTCTGTTAGGACTGCTCCTAGTGGGTGGTTTATGGCTCCCCGTCGCCTGGATTGGGGTGGCGGCACAGGTCGGCATCCGCTTTACCCTCCTCATCTTCGTTGGGTGGCAACTGGGGGAAGCCTGGCTTGGTCCGACGGTCCCGCGCCTGTGGCGGATCCTGTTCGGGATCAGCGCCTGGGTCGCGCTCCTCTCGCTGCTGCTCACGGGGCTGTACTACCTCGGGCAACCAATCAACGGAGCGACCCATCTGCTCGTTGAGACCGCTCTCGGCATCCTTGGCTTGCTCTTTATCGTTCCGCATCCGCCGCTCGAGCAAGAAAAACCTACGGCCATCATACCCACAACCGAACGTCGTTGGCGGGCGGCCCTGACGGTCTTTGCGGTCCTCACTTCCCTGCTGAGCCTGGGGCTTCTCATCTTCATCGCGAACGACCACGCCACCCACATCAGCCTGCGGACGCCTTGGCCACTTCTTCCGAAAGGCGGGTTCTTGCTGTTCGCAATCCCGTTCGTGGCGAGCCTGCTGCTTGCTTGGAAAGGCCACCGCCCGCTCGCCGCCTTCCTGACAAACGCAGCGAGCTGGTTGAGCGTCTCGTTGCTCACACCCCTTCTCTACCCGCTCGGCTATGGATTTGACGGATTCATCCACCGAGCCAGCGAGGCTGTCCTTCAAACGACCGGAACGCTGACGCCGAAACCCCTTTATTACATCGGTCAATACGTCTGGACAACGTGGCTTGCGGGCACGTTTGACCTTCCCCTGACCATCACGGACACGTGGCTTGTCCCGGTTAGCATCCTCCTGCCCGTGGCCGCGTTGGTACGCTGGCAGCAAGAAGACCTCTCACGTCGTTGGGTCTTGCCGATAACGGCCCTCTTCCTCCCCCTGGCGGCGTTCGTCACGACAACGCCACAATCCTTCTCATACGTCCTAGGATTCAGCGCGCTCATCGCGACCCTGTGGACGCACCCGACCCGATGGTCTTGGATTTTTCCCTGGTTATGGGCCTTTTGGGCGACAGCGACCCATCCGCTGGGAGGCCTACCCGCCCTTGCGTTCGTTGGCGGCGCCTGGCTCGCGAGCTGGTGCGAACGTCCCTGGAGACGTCAGCTTTTCTATGCCATCGGCACGCTGGGCGCGCTCTCCGCCATTCCGCTCGCCTTTTGGGCGCAGAGCGGTTTGGGCAATGCGCCCATCACCTGGTCTTGGGCGTTCTTTGAGACCTTGTCCTGGAAGACATTCGTGCCTGCCATCTTGCTCCAACCTCGCCAGACTCTGAACCTCTGGGTGGATGCGGCAGAATGGGCACGTTTGGCGGTGACGTTTGGATTGCTGGCTGCAGGCGTCTGGCAGGCCGTTCGTCCACAAAAGCCGATTTATCGCTGGCTCGGCCTAACCGGGCTGGGGCTTTTAGGCGTCCAATGGGTCTTGGAGCATGTCGCGACCTTCGGATTCCTGATCGCCTATGAGCGCTCGAACTATACGGAACGGTTAGGCATCCTCAGCGCGCTTTGCCTCGCCCCCTTGGCCGCCGCGTGGATCAGTCCGCGGCTCCGCGACCTCGGACGACGTTCGGGACTCCTGTTCGGGGTGGTCCTCTTGGCACTCGCCGCCGCCTGGCCGCTGCGGGTCTACGACAGCCTCCCCCGCCACGACGCGGCCCGCGCGAGCAGCGGCTGGAGCGTGGGCAAAGCGGACCTGGAAGCGATCCATTGGATGCAGGAACGCGTACAAGGGGCGCCGTACGCCGTCCTCGCGAACCAGTCCGTGAGCGCGGCCGCTTTGGAAACCTATGGGTTCGCCCGCTATGCGAACGACGTCTTCTATTACCCCATCCCCACCGGCGGCCCCCTGTACCAACTCTTCCTACGTACCGCCTCAACGGAAGGGACCCTCACCGACCTAAAAAAGGCCGCCGAACTCACGCAGAGCCAGCAGCTGTTCGTCGTCATCAACGACTATTGGTGGAACGCCGAACCGGTCCGTGAACGCCTGGGCAACCAGGCCGATCACCAGATCTCCTTCGGGAATGGAGCTGTTTGGGTGTACCAGTTTACGGCGGAATCGCTCAGCCGGACGACGGCTCGGTAGTCTCCGAAAGCAAGACTTCCCACCGTGCACGAACCGTGTCGCGAGAGAATGCTTTCGCGCGAAGACGCGACCGCTCACGCCAAACGAACGGCTGCGCGGCGACCTCTTCCAGCGCCCGAGCCCAAGCCGGAAGGGTTAGTTCCGCCACGATTCCCCCGGCCCCCACCGTTTCCGGAATACCCCCTTGCGAAGAAGCGATCACCGGGATCCCTGCGGAAAACGCTTCGAGAAGAACGGTCGGCTGGTTCTCTTGCAGGCGCGACGGCATCAGCAGGCCGCGTGCCTCAAGCAGGGCCGCCTGCACTTCAGAACGCGCAAGCGCGCCGACACAGCGCACATTCGGCAAACACGCCAACTGGGCACGCAACGGGCCGTCGCCAACGCACAGGAACGTGTCTTCAGGATGCGCGTGCGCAAGCAGGCAGAGGAAATCCGCCCCCTTATCTTCCGACAGACGCCCGACGAAGATCCACGGGGTGCGCTCCGGGGTAGACGACTCAGCGACCTCGGGAGCCGGATTCGGGATGACGGACGCTTCCGAAAAAGACAGGCCACGCCGGGCATGCGCCTCAAGCAGCCAGGCCGTCGGCGAGACGACGCGCGTCGGACGCCCGAGCGCACGTGATCGCCACCCAGCCCAAAAACACTGCCAACGCGTCACCTGATCCGTGCGGATTTGCCCGGACGGTTCGAACAGCTGCACATCATGCAGAACGTGGATCCAAGAAATCCCTGCGGCGCGGACCGCCTTCCCCGTCCCCCACCCCACGCCCGTGAGATTGTGCGTAATGACGAGATCCGGTTGCCAGGCGAGGACGTCCGCCAAGTCCGTAGACGGTCCCAGGTCCTGCCAAAGATGCCCAAATAATCGCCAGATCGGGCTTTTTTTTAACCAGGCCGCGCGCCGATCCCACACGCGAACGTCATGGCCTGAAGCCCGCCAAAGCTCGACCAGTTCCGCCGCAATGACGCCCGCCCCTCCTTGTGCCGCTGGCGGATAGGCATTCGTGATTACCGCGAGGCGCATAAGATGTCGGTATAGGCTCGTTCAAGTTCCGTGACAAGGCGATCCTTCGCGAAACGCTCTTCTGTCCATACCCGAGCCCGTTGACCGAGCGATAGGCGCAAAGCCAAATCATCACGCAGGCGTAGCAGCGCTTCGGTCAATTCCTCGACCGATCCTGGAGCGACGAGGAGTCCGGTCTCACCATCACGCACAACCGTCCGCACCCCCGGCAGGCGCGAGGCGATCACCGGCGTCCCGCAGGCTTGGGCTTCCAACGCGACCAGACCGAACGCTTCCGCCGCACTCGTGGACGGCGAAATGACGACGTCCGCGTATTGATAGGCGGACACCAACGCTTGATCGGAAAGCCGTCCCGCAAACGTCACACAGCGAGAGACGCCCTGGCGAACCGCCTCCTCCTCAAACGACGATCGCGCATCCCCATCACCGACGATCGTCAGATGGGCGCCCTCTACGCGAGACAAGGCCCTCAAAAGGACCGGCAATCCCTTAAACAAATGGGCGCGATCTAAGACGCTTACAAACAGGATCCTCAACCTCGGGCCCGGGGTCCGTGAACCGGGCTGGAACCGTTCCACGTCAACGAAAAATGGGAGTTCCTGCCATCGCTCCGGGGACCGCTTCAAAAGGGAAGCAGCAGAAGAAGCGGCGACATAATCGAACGAAGACGCAAAAAACCGGTCGACATGACGAAACAGGAACGGCTGCACGAACCGCTGATGCGCCCGAATCGCGAAGCCGAGTGGACCGGTCTGGACCGCATCCATGTGGAAGGTGGCAACGCAGGGCTTTGGCGGCTTCGTCATCAGTAAAAACTCTTCCACACCATAAAATGGAAGATGAAGGTGTAGGAGATCGATCCCTTCCCACAATCCCTTGAGATTACGCAAAAGAGCGCCATTTCCCCAGGCGAAGAGCACGGGCCAGGAACGAATCAAGGGGTGCACCGCGCGAAGGCCGGAGGCTTCGGGAACGACCACGTCCACCTCGTGGCCACGCTCGTGTAGGGCCTCGGCCCAACGCAGCGCCGCCGTCCCCATCCCCCCTAGCCGTGGTGGCGCGACACAGACGACATGGCGAATGCGCATATCACGAACGCGTATAGGTCTGACGGAAGTGTTCGAGAGCCTGGTGTTGCACGAGCTTGGTCATCTGACGTTCCAATCGGTCATGAGCCAATGCCAACAGGAAGATGCAAAAAAAGAGGCTGATCACGGCCACATACAAAATCAAGTCCGCGCCACGGCCGATACCGACGGTGTTCGCGAGCAAGTTGGTCGCCTCGGGGCGCCAGATCAGGACAAGGCCCGCGCCCCACACCAGGGTCCAGAACAGCCCCTCCACAAACCGAAAGACCCGCTGACGCACACGGCGCCAGGTCAGGACCAAGGCCGCACAAAAGACGGCGGCGAATACCCATTGGAAAATCATAGGATTATGAACGCTGGAACGCGCCAAGAATGAGTTTCCAGGCAACCTTCAGGGCGTCCGTCCCTTTTTGCCCTTTCTTGAGCGAATATTCGGTATAGACGACGCGCGCCGGCACCTCCTTCCAGCGCCAGGTCGAACGCGTCACCCGGCTGAGGATTTCAGACGCATGAGCCATGCGATCCTGATGGAAGACCAGGGCCCGGGCGGCGGGAGCGGAAAGGGCGCGGAACCCCGTTTGCGGATCGGTGACACTCGCCGGAATCCCCAATACCCAACGGTTAAACTGACGGATCCCCCAGATGAGGACGCGACGACTTGCCGGCATTCCTTCCGCCGGGATCCCCATGAAGCGCGAGCCGAAAACGATCTCCGCCTCACCGGCTGCGATCGGCGCGACCAGGCCTGCGATGCTTGTCGGATCATGCTGTCCATCAGCATCCAGATGGACGATAACGTCCGCTCCCAGCTCAAGCGCGGCGGCCGTCCCCGTACGAAGCGCAGCTCCTTGGCCACGGTTGAGGGAATGGCGCAGCAAGACCGCCTTCGGATGGGTTACGGCGTGATCCGTCCCATCTGTCGAGCCATCATCGACCACCACGATACGGTCCACGTGTGGAGCCACCACCTCAAGAACGCCTGACAGGCGGGCGGCTTCTTGATAGGCGGCAATGACAGCGATCAGACGCATGGGCCCAGCCTACGCGGTTTTTCCTCAAAAAGCAACGAGATCCGCCCGCTTTTTGGGGAAAAAGCCGATTTTGACTTAAAACGAATGAAAACTCAGAAGATGGCGATTCGCCATAGTGTACGCGATCGTCTCCTTAAGGCCGTTATCAAGAGTCACGAGTGGCACCCAACTGAGCTTCTCCTTGGCTTTCGTGAGGTCCGGAAGGCCGAGCTGCGTCAAGAAGAGGAGAGCGGGCTTGAAACTCACGGTTGAGGCACCGCCCGTCATCTGGAGGATCCGCTTGGCGACATCGATCACGCGAACGTCGACATCGCTCCCAAAATTAACGGGGCCGATGTCTTTCGGTGCTTGCATGAGCTTCATCATCCCATCCACGACATCGGAGACGTAGACCAGGGCGGTCGCGAAGGTCTCGTCGCCGTAGATCTCCACCGGCTTGCCCTCGAGGGCACTAGTGATGAAGTCCGGGATCAGTTGGCCGTCATAGAGCGGCATGCGCGGACCATACACGCGGAAGATGCGGGCGATCTTGATCTCGAGGTCGTGGACCTGGGAATAGGTGGCGCAGACCGCTTCCGCGAAGCGCTTGCCCTCATCGTAACACGCGCGCGGGGACAGGGCGTCGGAGGAACCGATCTCTTCTTCACGAAAAGCATGGTTGTCGGGTTGGCGGTTGCCGTAGACGACGCAGCTCGAAGCGAATACCGTCTTCGCCTTGTAACGTAAGGCGATATCTAAAACATTCTTCATCCCGACGCTGTTCGCGAGGAGCGTCTGCATCCGATACTGCTCAAATTTCTTTGGACTGGTCGGACAGGCGAGATGGTAGATCTCCTGGATGCCCTGCACCTTGACCTGGAACCGCGCGAGCTCCGGAAAAGAATCCAGGTCCAGCGGCTGGTTGATGTCGTGGCGAATGAATTCGAAATTGGGATGCTTCAGCAGGTGGTCGATATTGGATTCTTGACTCGTGACGAAGGTGTCGACGCAGATCACGCGGCCTTCGCGCAGTAATTCCTCGCACAGGTGCGAGCCGATGAAGCCAGCGCCGCCCGTGACGAGGATATTCTTTTTTTCAATGATCGTTGCAGGCATAGATAGGCCCAGGGTAGCACATGGCTCGCGAAGGCTCTAGCGCGAGGCACCCCTCCAGGCAACGTAAAAACGATCCGAAGACCGTTTTCGCGTCGCCTACAGAGAAAAATCCCCTACCTCCTGATGCTTCGAGCGGGCGTAGTCGATCATCCGCTTCAATCCCTCATCTAAACGCACCAACGGCAGCCAATGCAGGAGCTGACGGGCTTTGTGGATATTTGGGAGCGGCGCGTGCGCAACGCTCTCCTGGGCCCGAAAACGGATGTGGGACGTCGAGCCGGTAAGCTGCAAGATATGGCTGACGACGGTCCCGAGGCGGACCTCCTGGTCGGAACCGAGGTTCAGCACACGTAACTCATGCGGATGTTCCATCGCCTTGACTAAGCCGTCCACGAGGTCCGTGACAAAGCAGAGGTTGAGACGAGCATCTTCGGATTGCGCAAGTTCGAGATCCTCGTGAGCAAGCGCGGCACGAATGAGGTCTGGCAACAGAAAGCCTTCCCCCGCCCGGAGTCGCGGACCATACGCAGGAAAGACGCGCACGATCTTCGCGGGGAACTGGTGGACATCGCTGTAGGCCTGCAGCATCGTCTCCGCAAACCGGTGGGCCTCGTCGTAAACGGATGACGGGAGCAGGTGGTCATCCCAACAGCGGGCGTCCTCGGCGACATACGGCTCGG